>Ga0222634_1000098_pt1 | contig 51697 bp, 59 predicted proteins | sample AntAcemetageno50_FD_179807 | JGI IMG/M metagenome (GOLD analysis project Ga0222634, IMG submission 179807) | Saline water microbial communities from Ace Lake, Antarctica - #50 | ecosystem: Environmental > Aquatic > Non-marine Saline and Alkaline > Saline | place: Antarctica: Ace Lake | collected... | reverse complement strand
CGCCCCTGACCGACAAGGACCGCTGGGCGATTATGGGCACGATCGAACGCGGCGAACTTCTTCCTGTCGAGCGAAATAAGGGGCAAGCGCTCTAATTCCGTTGGTTGATATGCGCTCTCTGTTCTTACGGCGTCATCGGATTTCCCTGCACCGCGCCCACCTCTTGCCACTGATCGGCCCCGATCTTCTGATACGTCCTTCCCTCGATCAGCACTTGCCCGCCGACCGGAAGGTTTGATCCGAAAGCAAAGCGCGCGTCGGGCGTCATCTCCGTAACGTCAGTCACGGCGCCGGTGCCGCCCGGTGCGACGTTCTGGCCACCGTTTCTGTAATAGGCGTCCCAATATTGCCGGGTCTGCTCGATGTCTTCCTGCGTCGGCGGTTGCAGGGCTTCCTTGTACGTTGCCATGACGGCTTTCTGTACGGCTTGACGGATCTGGAACTCCGTCGGGCCTGATGCCTCCGGCTGCAACGGCTGCCCGTTCATCATGACCGGCGACGCCGTGACGGCCCCGCCCGGGCCTTGGTTGATGGCGACGACACCGCCCTGCGTGTTCATGGTGCCTTTGTACGCCGGCGCGGCCTCCGGCATGGCGTTGACCGCCTGGGTGCGGTTCTGGCCCGGCTGGATACCCATGGCCTGCATGTAGCCGATGGCGACCCGCCCGGCTTGGCGCGGATCCTTGACGCCTTGGCTTTCGGCGTATTCGAGCCCCTTCATGAATGCCATACCCGCTTGCATGTCGGTTGCCCACGGCGGAACCGGCTTGCCGCGCATGGCAAAGAGCGCCTGAACCCGGCCCGGATCATTCTTGGTGAACGCATCGTTCAGGTCTTTTTTAAACGCGGCCTCGCTATCGGCGCGGCTTCCCTCCTGCGCCGTGTGCATCTGCAGGGCCGCGGTCCCGCCGCCCGGCACTTGCGAGAGATTGCGGATGATCGACTCCGACGGGTTGCGACGCTCTTGCGGCTGCGGGTTGAACCCGGGCGTGGCGTGCGGTGTCGGACCGCCGCCCATGGATACTTCCATCGTGCGCGGCCGGTTCGGCTGTGCTTGGGGCTGTGCCGCGGCCGGGGCTGCCGCCTGGGGCGCTTGCGACTGTCCGCCGCCATCCTGGGCGTAGAAGTCGCCGAGCCCCTTTCTGATCGCCGCATCTTGGCCGACTTGGGACTTGAAGGCGAACGTCTCGCGGTTGGCGCGGTCCTGGGCGCGCTGCGCATCTTCCTGACGGCGTCGCTCGTCGTCGGCTTGGCGCCGGGCCTGTGTCGCGGGGTTGACGGTGATGTAGTCGACCACGGTACTTCCTTTCAAAACGAAAAGAGGCACCCCGAAGGATGCCTCTCTGTTAGCCTTGCCTAGCGGCGCCGGGCCTTGCCTGACCGTGCGATGCGAAGCCTCGCCACGCCATGTCTGATGGATCGCTTGACGAGTAACGATCAAACGTAAATATAGTTTACGCAGTTTCTATGCGCAACTTAAATGTCCGGGTTTTGCCATTCTTTGTAACGGCTATCACGGCCTTCCTTCGCCTTTTGATCTTGGGCAATGAAGCTACTGAGCGACCCGACGACGGTGCCTTTGAGCGCGGCGTTGGCGACGTCGGCGCTGGCCGTGGCGTCGGCGCTTCTCGGGATGACGTCGGCGATTGCGCCGCCGGTACTGTAGTCGATGTCGGCGGCCCGGCGCTGCGCGCTGTTGCCGGCGGATGCAAGTTGGCTGGCCGCGGCGTCCGAGCGCGATAGGTTTTGCGCCACGGCGTTGTCCTGAAAGCGCTGATCGGCGCTTTGGATCATGTCGACCGCGGCACGTCCGGACCCGCGCATACCCGTTGCGGAAAGCGAACTGCGCGCCTCACGGACCACGTCGCCGCGCTGGGTTTGCTGCTGCGGTGTCAGGCGGTACGGATCGGCGGCCACGGTGTTCCTGAGATACGTGACCGCCGGGCCCGATGTTTGCACGATGCCGTCGAGGCGTTCATTGGCGGCTTGGTTGCCCCGCGCCATCGCCTCGGCCTGCGCCTGATACCCTTCCGCCACGGTTCGCGCCGCACGCTCGTTGGCGTCGGCCGAGATGTAATGACCGGCCACATCGGCCACAAAACCAAGGGCGGGATTGCCGCCCCCGCCGCTGCTGCCGCTAAACCAGTTTGATACTTCGTCGAACGCGACGTCGAGAAACGACATGGCCGCTCACTCCTTAATTGCTGCGATAGGCCGCGAGACCGCCGCCGGTCGCCGGTGACGGTTGCGCCATCGGCCCGGGTTGCGGCGCTTGGCCACCCGGTGCCGGGCCCTGCTGCTCGAACAGGGCGGCCAGACCCGGAAACATCGTGAAGATGATGCCGCCCAAGGTCGGGTTATCATCAATCAGTTGATCGAGGTACTGCGCTTGCTCGGCATTGATGCGGCTGACGGCGCGTTGCAGGAGCGCCATTTCCGGGCCGGTGGTGCCTTGCTGTTGCGGCGCCGGCTGCGGCTGTCCGCCTTGTTGCATGGGCGGGCGTCCGCCCGTTGCATCTTGCATCGGATTCATGTCGATTTCCTTTTTCCAATGAAAAGAGGCGGCTCCGAAGAACCGCCTCTATGTAAGCTCAGACTTGCCCTGCCGGGCCGCGCCCTGACACACCAAGCCTCGCCCTGACACGCCTCGACTGCCATGTATCCGCATCGCGGACCCGATGTTGATAGGAGAACTCTCGGCGTAACTCCGAACGTAATGATAGTTTACGTTATGTCGGGATGCAACTCTTCGATAAACAAGCCCGTCCAGTCGTACTCTTCCTCGACACTCCTGCCCAGCCAGGTACACCAGCGCTCGCCGATGGCCCGGATCAGTTTGCCGCGGATGTCGCCTCTCTCCCGGTTTCCCAGGACGTAAGAGACCTCGAAGGCGCGCCACGTCGCGAGGCGCAGCGCAACGGCTACGGTGAGACGGCCGAACCAATCGTCGCGCCGCATCCAGCGAACCACGGTCGGCGCCCAACGGTGGTATCCCTTGATTGTCCTCTCATCGAGAGTAACAGAGAATTTCAAATCATCGGCCAATAGAGCCGGGCTCATCAGCCCACGACGCTCCAGCTCGGTACAGACCACGCGGCCGCCGATGGCACCGCCGATATATGATCCTACGAATGTTCCGACGGGACCAAATACCGACCCAACGGCCGCGCCGATGCCGGCACCAAGACCAGATGCAATAGCCTTGGCCGGCCTTTGGCCGGTCAGAAGTCCAATGGCGGCGGTAGCAAGACCCGCACCAAAGCCGGCACCAAGTGCGCTCCCGCCGCTAAAGCCGCTCGAGACCTCTCCGGCGGCCGCGTCCGAACCGGCCGATGCCGCGGAAGAAGATCCGGAAGCTGCTGCACCGAACGACTCGGCGGGTGCTGCGGCCGGGCCGGCACCAAGGCCCCCGCCGCCACTTGCCGCGCCTGCGACCTCACCGCCACCGCTGAAAGCGGCGTTTTGGAACCCGCCTGCGGCAGCACTACCAGCCTCGCTTCCGACCGCGCCGAGCGGAGCGGATGTTACTGGTGTTGCCGCAGCACTCTGAAAGCCGACCGGCGGAATGGCCGCTGACGTCACCGACCCGACCGGTGCGCTGTAGGCGGGCGGCGGTAGGGTCCCGGCGAACTCAACGGCACCGACCGGCGCGCTACCCGCCGTTGCAAAAGCGTTTGCCCCGCCGGTGGCGGCGCCTGCTGTGGGTGATGCGATGCCATCAAAGCCGATAAACTCGGAGACTTGATTGCCGACCTCCTGGACGCCGGCGCCAAGCGATTCGCCGATTGGACGTCCCTCTTGAATCAATTTTCCGGCCGTTTTGCCGACGGTCGTCGCTGCACCCGTCGCGGCCGAACCAATCAAGGAGTCAGTAAGCGAACTGCCGCCTTCCGGCTTCGGCAATTCCGGAAGCGCCGGGCCCCTCGTCGTGGGCTGATCTTCGGCCCGGAACGTACTGAGACCTGACGAGATTTGCGCACTGCTCGGGTTGACTAGGTTGCCGGTTGCCGGGTCGATGGCGCCGCCGGCAAAGCCGGGATAGCGTGTGGAGCGATACCCGGCGGCGCGCGTCGGGTAGGCATTGAAATCGGTCTCGCCCATGGGCTTATCTCCGTCTGAGCCAATAAATGTAAGAGAACGACGTGCCGGACCCCGGCGCGGTGCTGACTTCGACCGCGAACTTGTCGGTCGCTTTGGTGATCTTGACCGGGATGGCGCCCTCGAGCGCGGGCGATCCGGTGAAGCCGATCGGCTGGCAAATGACTTGGTAGTCGGTGTCGGGCTGGGCCTCGCTGAACGTGACGTCGACCGTCGTGTTGGTGCCGGAAAGTGTGAACGTGCCCTCGAGCCAATCGTCGATGCCGCTGTTGTCGAGCCGGCTTTTGGCGGCCGCGGCGAGCGCATAGGCCTCGTTGGCGGTCTGTTGTGCAGAACCCACGGTCGCTTGTGCCGGGTCGGGCAAGCTGCTGACGTCGAAACTGTCTGAATCGAAACTCGCGACCCGCTCGATTTCTGCGTTTTGCGCTTTGACGACGTTGAACAACTGGTAGACGTATTCGACCAGCGCCGGACCGTCTTCCTCCGGCTTTCCTGAGAACCTGGGCGGCGGGTATGTCGGCAGTACGCCGCCGGAGACGTCATCTTCCGCCATGTTACTCTCCTAGAAAATCGCGTTGCATTTCGAGGGATCGCAACTCGACCTGGCAGTCGTCGGTTATCATCCACTCGAATTGCCACGTATGGCCCTGGCCGAAGCCGCCGAACTCAATGACGATGTCGCGGTTACCGTCGGCACCGAGCCCTTTCGACTTCCAGCGCGACCAGCGGCGGTTGTCGCGGCACGCCCGCAAGAGAAACTGCGGGTTGGAGGTGCCGCCGACGCCGCGCTTGAGACGTGCTCGAATATTGACGATTTCCATCTCGACGCCCGATAGGTGCGCCGTGCGGCCGTACATGCGCTGCACCGCACCGCCGTTGTTGAACGCGCTCTGGTCCAACTTGAATATCTTGCCGTTACCGCCGACCAGGACCTTGCCCCAAAGCATCGCCACGGAATGCCCGGGCCAAACGTTCGGCTGCCCGACGTCGGCGTCCCATCCGTAAAGCTCGGCCCATTTTTGTTGCTTGTAGTCGTAAAGGAGCGTGCGGCCCTTGTTGCCGTAGACGTTCGTCGCACTCGGCAGTTTGAGGACGATAAACTTCTGCCCCTTGGTGTTGATCTGCCCGGTCCAAGCACCTTCCCAGGTGCCGTTCTCGGTGTCGTCGATCGCGTCCAAGACGGCTTGAATATCGCCGCTGACCGGCAACGACGACTGTCCGGACGCGCGGACGAACTCACCGTCCTTGTTGACGCACCAGGTCGCGTTGTCGATATCGGTCAGGACCGTGTAGGGCGCTTTGACGCCCTCGCCGACAGACCAGCGCCGAAAGAACGGGGTCGAGCCGGTCGTCAGGCGTTCGTGCTGCTCGATACTGCGGCCGCCGCACACCATGATTTCGCGAAAGTCGGTGATGTGCAGCGCCGTCACCGGGTCCGGCTTGGTGCTGGCCGTGAACTGATCCAAGGCGTTCCATGTGAAGATATCGCCGACGTTCGAATATTTAATGCGGTTGCTGCCGATGTCGTTGGCCAGCGCGTAGCCGTCGATAAAGGCGACGTGTGTGCATTTCGGCGCGTTTTCCGAAAGGACCTTTGCCTCTTTGCCGTTATAAAGCACCGCGTCCGACCCGGCGGCCATCAAAAGCCCGTCTTCGGTCTCGGTGAACGTCGGCCGGTAGCCGCCCCCGAGCGGCACACCGGCGACCGCCGTAGCAACGCCGGCGGAACTGACCTCGTAGATCGCGCCGTTCGAGACCGCGATGCCGTTGCCGCGGAACGGCTGATCGTAAATGTAGGTCTCGCCCTGTCCCGAAAGGGTGACAAAATCCGATAGTCCAGGGAACCGGCTGTGCGCACCGGATTCCGTGATGTAACTGTTTTCGAGGGCGGCAAGGCCCTTGGTCAGACTGGTTTCATCGATGTTGAGGTAGAGCTTGGTGTCGATCGGAATCGGTATCCAAGACTGCGCCATTACGAGAGTACCGCCTTGACATCAACCACCCATTCGATCGTGGTCGAGGCTGCGCCGGTGACCTGCAATTCGATCTTCGTACCGTTGACCGCGAACGCCGCGTTCCAGCCGGTGACGTCTTCGTGATCGGTGCCGAGGGTATCAGCCTGGTCGATGACGGCATTGCCGCCCGACGAGAGTGATCCGTTGACGTCGGCCGAGCCGCCCGACCCGTCGGTGATGGTCTCGCCGTCGGCAAAGGTCCCGACGATGTCGCGGAGCGTCAGCGTACCGGTCGCGCCGCTGTCGCTGTCGGCCGTGATGCGGGCCGTGGCGCCGGAAGTGCCACCGGTAAGCACGCCGCCGACGGTAAAGTTGGCGGTTTGGTTCTCGTAAGCGCTCGAGGACCCCGGCCGGCTGATCTTCGCGACCCGATGGTATTGCGCGATCGTGGTGCCGTTGCGGCGGTTACCGAGGACCCGGGCGTCCAAATAGCCGATCTGTCCCGGCTGTACGTCGATGCTCCACGCATTCGTGGCGGTGGCGTCCGTGGTGATGCCGCTCGATCGGCCTTCATTGACGCGCCGCCAGCGCGTGTACTTGGTGCCCTGTCCACTGATCGTGACGTCGCTGTCTTCGATGCAGTCCTGCACCAATATGTTGCCGGTCGGCGACGTCAACGTGAAGTCGACGTCGCTGATATTCATCGCCTCGAGCACGACGTCCTGGCAGGTGCCGGTCAGGGTCGCCGCGCCGCCGCTCAGAGATCCGCCCCGGAAAAACAGGCCGATGACGGTGTTTTCGGTGATGGCGTCCGTATCGTCGTCGTCGTCGACCGCGAAGTTGGTCGTGCACCCGGTCCACCAGCACCCGTAAAGGTCGGTGAAGCGGGCACCGTTGATGTTGAGCGCGACGCCGCTAATGCTCTCGAACCCGACGTTCTTGATCGTGTTGTGCCAGCACCGCTTATCGACATAACTGAACTGGACGCCGGCCGTCGTGCAGTTTTGAACGATGCCGCCGTCCCATTCGTTGAACATGAAGTGATCGCCGTCGGCGCCGCCGGAGGCGTCGTTGTCGCCGTGCAGTTTGGCGCCGGTGCCGCAGCCGTCGATATCGACGTCGTGCCATTGCGCCTTGCGGCCGCCCTGCATGTGGATGCCGGTCTCGAAATTCTTCATCTCGATGTCATCCAGGCGGATAAAGTCCTTGGCCTTGGCGTAGAGACCGACCGACCCGGATTGGTTGTCGACGCCGTCAATCTTGATGTGCGCGAGCCCCGCCTCGTCGCCGCCGACGGTGATGACGCTGTCGCCGGTCTGAGATTGCAGAACGGTTGCCTCATGGCCTTGACCGACGAGGCGGACGCCCGCGGAAAGCGTGACCTGCGTAAAACCGAAGGTGCCGCCAGGAATGACGACGTCGCCGCCGCCGTTAGCAGATGCCACGCCGATCGCGGCCGTCAGTGTCGCGGTGTTGGTGGCGCTCGAGGCGTCGGGGTCGCTGGTCGGCAGAAAAACGCCGTGATCCTCGGCATTGACGACGCGGTCCAGGATGTCGCGGAATTGGATATCTTGCGAGCCCGCCCGCGCTTGGACGGTGGCTTGGCTGGCGTCGGCGGCGACCAGTGTCGTCAATGCCGGGCGGATGGCGCCAGTCTGATCGGTGGAATCGATGTCCAACGAAACGGCCTGTGCAGTATAGATCGGCTGCGCTAATTTCCCGAAGGTGCGGCCGCCGAGGTTCAATGTGCCGAGGGTCTGCGGGTTGGCGGCCGCGACGGTCAGCGCCTCGTCGGTGTAGATGCTGGCCTTTGTCGTCGTGCCGAAGACGTAGACGGTGACGATGGCCCCACCGTAGCCCTCTCGCCACGTCTCGAAGTCGCTAATGCGTTGTGCCGGCATGGCGTGTTCTCCGATTAAAGTATGTCATCCAAAAGCCGCCGAAACGCCCGTCACCAAAGACGGCGATCCCGATGTTTGGGCCGTCACGGATACGGTCTGAGCGGTCGCAAAGTCATCGTTTGCGCCAGTCTGATAGGTTGTCGCTTCCATTATGGCTTCAAACTTTTTGGTCAGGTTCGTCCAAGTGATCGTCGCCGGACCAATCATCTGGCTGTAGCCGATCACGCCGCCGTTTGCGTTGACATCTACCGCGAGCGACCCGCCGTTTGTCGTCGCGCCAGCGGTATCAGTGGCAGAAGCCGACGCGCCGCCGGTTCTTGTCCAGATCGCAATGCCGCACCGAACCTCGCCTGTGCCGCCAAGATTGACCACGACCGTTGCAGTGGTGCCCGCCGGAACAAGAAGCTGCCACATTCCTACGCAAGACGTTGAGTTGGTTTGCTTTTTGACCAATGACGCGGTTACGCCGCCGATGGTCACGGATGTAATGTCCTCGTTGACCGTGCTGGCGCACACGACGACGTATCGATCCGCCGCCGCCGTGCCGATGCTCTGACTTGAAAACGTATAGGCGCTCGATTGGTTGCTCGCATCGACGGCATTGCCGATGTAGCTGATAGCGACCGGGTCGGGGGCGGGGGCGATAATGCCGAGGGGTATGGAGTGCAGCATTACGAAACCGTCAGGCCGATAACCAACCACTCGTTGGTGGCGATCTTTAGAAGTGAGGCTGCGCCGTATCGAGCCAAATCGCCCGAACCCGCCGACACGCCGTTGACAGTGACGCCGGTATCGCCCTCGATTGTCGTAACGCCAGCGCCAAGCATGACGACATCGATGCGGTCGCCCACGGCGAACGCCACGGCGGCGTTGGCCGGGATGGTAAACGTGTTGGCCGAAGCGTTGTCCATCGTGACGGTTTTGAATGCGTCGGTGAGAGCGGCGGTATATGTGGTGCCGGTCTGCGCATTGACGGATCCGGATACTTTGGCCGGGGTCACGCCGTTGTCGGCAAGGTCGCCCGTAGCGATGTTCCCGCTTGACCCGTCGATACCGAGGTTCGTTCGTGCCGTTGCCGCGTTGGAAACGTCGGACAAGTTGTTGGAGCCGACCATGTCGCCGCCGCCGGTCTGCGACCAGTCGATATCTGTGGCGTCGAGCGTGCCGCCGCTATCCGATATGGACTGAAAGAACTTGTCAGCGTTGACTGTGCCCTGCTCGACCGCAACCGTGGCGTTCGGCACCTCTTCCCAGGTATCGAGATCCGCTGCGCGAGACCATGCGCCGGCCGCGACGATGTAAATACCGTTCTCGCTGGCGTCGGATTGGTCTTTGGCGAGAACGCGGTCACCGGCAACGAGTGCGATATCGTCAACCGTCTGTTCGCCGGAGAGTGTCAGGTTGCCGGTCGAGGCGGCCTTGGCGTTTTCCTTGCGTCGGAATCCGGAGGCCGCGGCTTGCGCCTCGTCGCGGAAATCTTCGGCCTTCGCCGCATAGTGCTTGGCCGAATACTCGGACCCGTCGACAGTGTTGTCCTCGGCCTTTGTTGCCCATTCCTTGGCCGCACCCTTGCCTGGCGTATCAGTGACGCCTGTGCCGCCGATCGCGTAGGCCTTGGCGGAATATTCAGACGTTCCGTTGACCGCGCCGTCGACCTTGTTGGCCCAATCTGCGGCCGGGCTTACATCGAGAAACAACGTCCAATAACTGTTGCTGTCGCGGTCGGTGGCGAACGTCCCGGATGTGTGGCGTGCGACGCAAAGATAAAGGTTCGCTCCCTCGTCGACGTCTTCGGCGCTGGTGATGCTGACGACGTCGTTTTCGGCGTAGATCGTCGAGGTTACCCAAGCGCCGCGAAAATTGAACGCCGGCGAAATAATGCCGGTGTCGTGATCGGCGATCGATAGCCCCGAGACCGTCGCGATGACGGACGTGTCGATATAGACCGGCTGTGCCAGTTTGCCCTTGCTGTCGAGGGTCTGCGGATTGGTCAGCGTGCCGCTGCCGGACAGGCCTTCGTAGAGCGTCGCAAGGGTCGCCGTCTTCACGCCGTTGGCGTCGACGGTGTAGAACGTGACCGTGGCGCCGGGATAGGCGGCGTTGGCGACTTGGAAGTCTATGACACTGACGCGCATCGATTATGGCCCCCACGCTTGGACACGTCGGTCGCGCACCTGCTCGGTGTTGACCGACCCATAGGCTTTAAGGTCTTTGAAGGCCTGCATGGCCTGCTTTTCGATCCGGTCCATGCGTCCGGCCTCGAGGCGGCGTACCGGCCCGTCACTGATAAGAAAGGCGGTCGACAGCGTCAGCCAAAGCTGCGCCGCTGTATAAAGGCCGTGCTGCTCGGCGAACGGCCGCTTTGTCAGGTCCGGCGAATAAGTCTGAACCAAGAACTTGGCGGTGTAGCCGCTCGACGGCACCGGATAGAAGTACACTTTCTGTTCGTCGTCGGACGCCAAGCGATCGATGTAGAAGTATTCAGGGCGCCCGGTCGCGGCTTTGTTCTGGATGTTCTCGTAGTCGACGCGGCGAAGTTGTTCCAACGGATCGTCGTCGCTGCCGGTCGTGATCCAGACGCCGGGCACGCTAACAATGCCGTCGCTTGGATAGTCTGTGCCCAAGAGCGTCTCCAGGACGTATGACCCGGTATCAGCCGTCAACGCCTTGGAAATAGTTGCCGGCCGCAACCAGAACGCGGCCTCGGTCCCGCAGATGTGCGCCAGGTTCATGTCCATCCAGTAGAGCGTTTCCTGCAGCTCTTCCGGATCGGCCTCGGCGTCGTTGATGGAATAGGCGCCGATCTTGCGAAGGGCGCGCTCGCCGATTTCCTTGGCATTGAACCGTTTGGCCATGCTCAGACCTCCGCCACGACAAGGGCAAAGAAGACATTGTGAAGAAGAACGGCGCGGCGGCGCCCGACCTCGGAGAGCTCGTCCCACGGCACCATGTTCGGATCTCGCCGCACCAGCCAGTCACGGGCCTCGCCGACCCGCCAGCCGCGCGCCAGCATCCCTTGCCGCCAATAGTCGTGGGCGGCATGCGCCGGCGCGACCGGGTTATCGATCAGGTAGTCGACGAGCTCGAGCATGGCTTCCTGCATCCAGCGTGGCGCGTCATGCCATGCCGGCAGATAGTCATCGCCAAGCGCGCGCAGGTAAGCCCGTCCGGCTTCGTGCAGAGTCTCGGCGATGACGTCTTTCTCGAACATGCTCAGGCGCCCAGGTCGACCGGGCCAAGCAGGCTGTCGAGGCTCTCCCGGTCCATCTGCGGCGCGACCACGCCGTCGCTGCGGCCGGTAACCGCAACATTGACCTCCGGCTTGTTGGCGAGAATGAAGGAGATGATGTCGTCTTTCGCCGTCGTCTTCTTGATGACCTCCGACCCGGCAAAGCGCTTGGCCCGCTTGATAAGGCTTTCCTGGGTCAGCTCTTCGAGACGGGCGACAACCTCGTCCTCCTCGAGAACCAGCCGCCCGCTGTCGGGTTTCTTGTTGGAGGGCGGCGTGATGACCTTGCCGTCGGGGCCGCGGACCTCGAAGGCTTCGTCGATCAGGAACGTGTAGGCGTCCTCGAGCGGCACTTCGCAGGGCTTGTTGCTGTCGGACGTGATCGGGTAGGTGCGGCCGGACCGCGCTTGGTGGTTGGCCACGGCGCCCGGTGGCAAATTCTTCTGGATGACCGTGGCCATCTCGTCGCGGTTCTTCTTATCGTTGCCCGTCTCGGCCAAATCGGCCGTCTTCTCTGCTGCTTGCGGAGCCATGATAAATCTCCTCTGTGGTTGGCTCTAAATGAACAAATGAAATGGATAAAAAGAGGCGGGGCCGAAAAAGCCCCGCCCCTCTAATCGTCAGGGGTTCCCCTGGCCTCAGTTCATGAGAACGTAAGGCAGGTAGATGAACCCTTCGGCGGTGTCGGTGCCGGCGGAAAGCGTGTACGTGATCGACTTTGCGGTCGAAACGTGGCTTTCCGGCACCAGGTCGCCGCTGCTTTCGTCGACGTACAGGAGGGCGCCCAGCGTTGCCGCACCGTCGGCGAGAGTCGCCTTGGCCAGCGCCGCGGTGGCGACCGTGAGACCGTCGATGAAGCCGTCGGCGTTGCCGGAAGCCCCGCTGTCGGTGCCGACGTCGATGGTTTCGGTTGCGTCCAAGGTCGTGGTACGCACCGCGGCGTTCGGCAGGAACAGCGCGTTGGCCGGCTCGTCGAAACCACTGTCGGTCTCGGTGGTTGCCGTGGTGTCGCCGATGGCAAACGGGATGACCATCGTTTGATGGCGTACCGTGATGTCGACGGCGAAGTCATGGCCACCCTGGGGAACACCGGTTTCCACCAAGAATTGGCCACCCGGCGCGAGGATGTAGAGATCCACGGTGTCGACGCTGTCGGCAACATAGAACTCCGCCTTGCCGGCGGTGAGCGAAACGGGGTTGGAAAGCGTCGCCCCGTCTTTGTCGGTGATGGTGGCCTTGGTGGTATCGCCGGCGATGCAGACAAGAACCACGCCCCCCGCGGCGGCGATCATCGCCGCACGGGAAAAGCCTCCGATCCCCTTGTAGAGTTGGAAGTTGATGCGTTTCATTGCATCGTTCCTTTCGTGTCAGTTTTGAGGGTGAACCGTCAGGCTTACGCCGTGGCGGCGGCGGCCGTCTTCATGGTGATGAGGCCGTAGTCTTCCGTCGCGTTGGAGTCGTAACGCGATTTGTACTGCGGTTTCAGCAACCCGAAGATGCGGCCGGTGGCGATCGCAGGGCGGTTTTTGTAGTCGGTGTTATCCGACTCCGCCCAATCGAGGCCGCCGAGCATGGCGGCACCGGCAGCGCAGGCGCCCATGAGGAACGATTGCGCACCATCGACCGTTCCGGCCGAGCCCCATTTGCTGCTCGACGCCAGACCGAGGGTGTTGAACACCTTCTGGTGGTCGTAGATCACCACGTCGTTGATGACCTTCTTGGCGTGTGTGAACAGCGGGTTGTTCATGCCGCGCGGCATGGCCTGGGCGTTGAGCGCCTTGTAGTCGGAGTCCTTTTCCAGATCGCGGCATTGCTCGGTCGACAGCACCAGGACGTAGTAGCCCTTGCCGCCGGCACGGATCGGCTTGATGCGTTTCCGCTTCGCCAAGGCCTTCGCCTCGATGACCAGGTCCCACTTCATGATGTCGTTCGCCGTCAACGTGTTCTCGGACGTTGCCGAGCCCGCATACAGGATGCGGTTGGACGACGCGGCGACGACGTCGGAGGCGAACCGCAACGTGCTCAGTTGCGAGGACGCATCGCGGGTCGAGCCATCGGTGTTGAGCGTATAGGCCCGACCGGCGATGGTCAGGAACATGAGCTCGTCGATGGTGTCGGCCAGCCAGAAACCGAGAGCGTCGCGCGCCTGAACGCGGAAACGGATCACGGTGTCCTGCTCGGACATGCGGCCGCGCGAGCGAACGCCGTTCCGAAGCTGGTCGATCTGGATGGTCTGCTCGTCGGCGACCAGCGCTTCCTCGTTACCTTCGAGGACGTTGTCACCGGCGACGCCGCCACCGGTCAGGTCGGTGACCAGGGGCAGGACGGCTTTAGAGCCGCGCGAGTCCTTGGTCAGTTCCGTCACACGAATGATGGGACGGTTCATATCGGACGTGCTGGCACCCATGAAGGCGTTGGACATGAAGAAGTTTTCGTCACGTCCCTGTTTCGCCACCTTGGTCGACCATGCCGTCCGCTGCAGCGCCGATAAGGCGCCGAAATCGGTCTGAGACATAGGTTTCCCTTTCGAGATTGAGAGTTGAGGTTGACCGGATCCCGACGTCTGCAGACCAATGAAAAAGTCCGCTTGCGCGGCCTTTCGGTGTGCTTAGTCCGGAATCCCGAGCCGTTTCGCGAGGCCCGGCATTTGGTCGAGAAACTGGATTTGCTCCTCTTCGCCCATGCCTTCCAGCTTGGCTTGGAGTTGCTGATCCGAAAGCTGTCCCTCGGCGCCGTTCCCCACGGCGTTGATGTTGGGCGGATGGTTCGAGGCCCTGGCAAGAGCCGCTTCACGGTCCTTCGCCGATTGGCTGAGACCGCTACCATTGCCCGGCGACTGCGGTTGTTTTCCGCCACCCTGTTGACCACCGGCGCCCGCTTCTGCGGGGGCGGCCGGCGTGTAGTATTGGCCGAAGTGCTTGTGCGCAGCCTCGGCCGCCATGTTGTGCAAGCGGACGGTGCCAAGAGCGCCAGGCCGGATCGGTTCCCCGGCGGCTTCGGCGTCTCGGTATGCATGATCCACGAACTGCTGCATCTGCGTCTCATCGAGCGCTTTGATGATCGGAAACGTCGATTCGAGCCGTTGCAGGTTCTCCTCGATCTTCGTATCGAGCACGACCTGGCGCGAACCGGTGTCCCGGTCGCCCCGCTGGGCGTCTTCGATAGCGCGGATCTCGGATTCCAGCGCGCGTTCCTTCTTGCGGGCCTCGGAGAAAGAGATTTCGCCGTTGTCGGCGTCGTCCCAAATCTTATCGACCCTCGCATTTAGGTCCGTGAGATGCTGTTCAGGCGTCGGCGGCTGGCTTGCGTTTTCCGGTTGCCCGGGCCCGTTCGATTGCTCGAGACGGCCCAAGCGCTCGTTTAGCGCGGCCAGATTGCCCCTGAGAATGGCGTTGTCGCGTTCGGCGTCCTGTCGACGTTTGCGCTCCGCTTGGACCGCGGCCGTCGGCACTTTGCCGTCCTCGCCTTCCTCGTCGTCACCGGCGGCAGCTTTTTTGCCGTCGGCGGTGTCCTGCTTGCTGTCACCGGTCGCATTGTCGAGGACCTGTTGGTTTTCGTCCTTTTTCCCGGCTGCTTCGTCATCGTTGCCGGCGTCGGCGGCCTGCTTATCGGCCTCCTCGGCTTCTTGAAGAGCCCGTTCGGCCTCCTCGGCTTCGATGTCTTCCGGGGTTTTGAACTCCTGGTCCTCAACCACTTCCTTTTTGGTGGCGGTATCTTCCGGGCCTTGCGGCTCGGTCGCAGTCTGATCGTCTTCTTTCATGGTCTACCTCTCATGCGCTGGTAGGTGGCGAAACGCCCGGCTACGCCCGGCGGCGGCGTCCGACTTGACGGGGTCGGCACCCGTTCGCCCGATTACCCCCGGCGGCGGGGTTGCCGTGATGACGGACACGGCACCCGTTCGCCCGATTACCCCCGGCGGCGGGGTTGCCGTGATGACGGACACGGCGGCCGGATACGCCCGATTACCCCCGGCGGCGGGGCACGAAAAAAGCCGCCCGGCGGCGGCTTCATCGTGAAACTCTGCAAATTGACTAAAAAATATTCAGTTTCTATTCAGGCTATTGCCGCGTCGGTTCGATCACGGTTTCCGTAAAGTCTTCGTGCTGAATGACGCGCCGGCACCAAACGCAGCCGCTCAATTGACTGCGTAAGCAAGCGTCGCCGCTCAGATGACAGACGGGCGGACCCTGACAAATAATCAGTGTCTGGTCCGGCTCGTCGTAGTCGTAGTCGTCATCTTCAAGCGGCATGCTCGGCCCAAATCTTCTCGGCCTCTTTGACGATGACGGGCTTGCTCTTCCAGGAGACCGTCATGTCGACGCTGAATTTCTCGCCGATGAAGCGGCGGATTTCTGCCTTGGTCATCGCGGCGAAGTCGGGCATGTCGACCTCGTTGGCGGCCTCGTCACCGTCGCTGGCGGGCGCGGCCTCTGCTTTGACCTCGTCGACCAGAACGTCGCCGTCTTCGATCTGCACGTCCTTGGCGTTGAAGACGGTATGCCAGGTCTTGTGGTCGGTCGTGCCGTGCGCGAACGGGTTGGGAAAGTCGACGAGGCGCAATTCTGCGCACTTTTTGCGCACCACGGCGGCGGCCATGGCGACGTTGCGGCGATCGACGGGAAGCATGGCTTCGCGGATAAGTCCGGCGTGACGCGGTGAATGTTCAAGGGCCTTCTCGATCTGCTTGTTCAACATGGTCCGTTCCTTGTTCAGTTTGGCCGGGTCTGACCCTGCGCGAGTTTGATCTGCTGGTTCGGCTGTGCGTCGATCGCCTCCATGGCAATCCGCCACGACCGATACGCCGCCTCGCCGTGCTCTCCCCACTTCTCTATGGGCCACGCCATGATTTCTTTCGGCTTGATGTGCCCGGCGGTGTCTATGGGAAACTGAATATCGCCGTCGCGGTCCTTCCAGAGCAGATAGAACCGGGAAAACCCCTGATCCATCCATCCGCCGATCCAAGCGCCGCGGTGGTTCAATTCCCGGTTCAGGTAAGCGACGACGCGGCGCGCATAGTCGCGCATCGATTCCTGCGGCCCGGTGCCGTCGACCTTGGACCAATATCTCCAAGCGCCGTTTTCGGCATACTGAAAACAGACCCAGCAACGCGACCCGCTCTCGCGCATGAACCACGCGATCAGACGCGATTCCAGCCACTCGCCCGGCAACGTATGCGTTCGCCCGGTCAGCTTTTCTTCGCCGGCCGTAAACTCTTCCGGCATGATGATCGAAGGATGTTGTCTACCCATATTGCCCGCTCCTCGTCTCTACGCCCCCGCCCTCCGGGACTGGTTGCGGTGCCTGTGCGGCACCTGGGGCCATCGGTGCGCCAGCACCCGGCCCGTATCCTGCTGTTGGCGTCGCCTGCATACCGCCGGCGCCGGTGCCCATCATCGGCGCTCCCATCGTCGCGCCTGCGGTCATGACGTCGTCGCCGGTGGCGATCCCTTGGGACGCCATCAACGCCTGGACTCGCTGTTTGACCATTTCCTTTTGCGGGATGGACGATAGATCGATGGCGACGTCCATGACGGCCTCGAGCGGCAGGACGCCTTTCTCGATCAGTTCCATGAGCTCGTCGAATTGCGCCGAGACGAACGACGCCGAAAGCGGTGTCTCGTCGATGGCGATCGCATACCGGCCGACCGTGATGTTGTTCTTTATCTCGCCGGCGACGCGGTGATTGATCCGCATTTCGTCGAGAGACCCGTCTTCGCCCTGAATGCGCACCAGGCGATCTTCCGGGTAGTGCTCCTGCATCAATTCCAGTTTCTTGCGCGCGCCCAATTCCTTCGACCGGCTCATGTTGTCCATGTAGGTCTGAATGGAAATCACGCCCTGGCGCTGCCGGGCGATGATGGCCTTGCCGGATTTGACGCTTTCGTCGACGCCCTGCATGTCGCGGTTGACGCCGCTGATTTCGCGCAGGTCGTCGGTGTTCTTCATCTCTAGGCGTTCGTAGTTCTGCGGCACCGTGCCGGGCTGAACCGGCTTTGGCGCAAAGCCGCTTTCCTTGCCTTCCCAATAGCCGATGAAGCCGGACTTCGCGGAGTTGCGCTCCCAATTGCCCATCTCGTCGTCGGCGATGGACTCTTTGTGCAGGATCCACCCGGAATTGGCCGACCGCATGGTGATGTCGGTCTGTGCCGAGCGCATCTTGTTGATTTGGCGCTGCGGGTCCAACAGGTCTTCGACCATGCCGCGGGTCTTGCCGCGCCGGAAGTACGGGAAATACGGAATGATGGTGAACGTGCTGTACGGGCTCCAATCGTCGTAAACGATGACGTCGCCAATCAGTGTCGTCCATCGCACCCGGCGGATACGCTGGCGCGCCAAGCGGATCGGCGAGACCTTTCCCATGGCGGCGAATTTGCTGTCCGCCCACTGCACCCATGATTGAATGCGCTGCTGGTCCCACGTGTCCGGCAACGGCTTCATCATGCCCGTTTCAAGGTCAATGATGACGTTCGCCATGACGCGCTTGTAGTGCTGCTGCTCGACTACTCGGACTGCCTTCCGGGTATCGTCGACAAGCCCGTGCGCAAACCCGACGTAGTCGCCAAACGACCCGTAGCCGTATTCCTGGTCCGGGTTGCCGCCGCCAAAGTTACGCCACGGCGTAATCTCGTTGATATAATCCAGGATCCCCGCCGGCATGCCGCTCGGGCCGTAACCGGAAATCAGCGGCTCGATGATCTTGCGGACCGGGATGCCGTAAAGCGCCTCGGTGTCGTCAAGGCTGGCCCACCGGCTCGTCGTGACGCGGGCGTGCTCGTTGATGTCGTACTTGTCGGCGTCGCAGTCCAAATAGACCGAGAACGGATCGAGCGCCTGACACTTGGCGGTGCCAAGGATGTTCTGCTCGAAGTCGATGCGCCAATCGGTGAAGCCCCGGGCGGTCATGATACCGTCCATGAACACTTCCGCGTCGACGTAAGGCTGCTGCGTCGCTTTGCTGATCTGCTTGGCGGTCTTGGTCAGCGCGTCAGCGACCTCGGCGGTGCTGGCTTCGTCGTCGCTCGGCAGATAATTCTCGTCGGTGCGGTTGTTGCGGTGATAGCCCAGCACCAGGCGTACCAGCGGTCCGATCTTGTTGAACGTCAGCGCCGGGCGTCCGTCGGCGTCGAGCGCTTTCAGATCGCTCTCGGACCACTGTTTGCCCTCGACAAACTCGACGCATTCCTTGGCGACCTCGGCCCATTGGGCTTGCGCCGCGGCGTCGCGTTGAAAGCGGTCCGAGATAAGCAGGATGGTTTCCCAATCCTGTTTCGGAAGTGGCCGCCTCGAGCTCAACGGGCCGTAGACCATTTAAACCTTTTCCCCTGAGCCGGTATCCTGTTTCCGGTTCAACTCACGCCGGATATTGTCCTGAAGGTTACCGAACTGATTATCGAAGTGGCGAATGATACGCTCCTCGATCTTTTGCAGTTGCTCGACGGTGGCGAATGTCTTGGCCGCATCGACCTGATAGACATCAAACTCCTTGTCGAGCGTGTCGTGCTTGTCCCAAAGGCGACCGATATTGTCGGTGGTCGCCTTTTCCTTGAGTGACCTGTTGACGTAGGCGAGAACGCCGGCAATTACGCTCAGGCCCACGACAACCAAGCTGGCCGAAAATCTCAAGAAGTCGCCGATTGTCAGGACAGAATCCATCGATAGCCTCCTAGCCGTTAAATTGATCAGCCGTAGTTACCGGTGACCAGCACGTCGGAGGCGCTAATCAGGCCGGTAACCGGGTTGGCGACGCAGACATAGAAGCCGGTCTTCGCGGTGTCCGTGATTTCGAGAACGAACGTGCCGGCCGCCTTGGTCTGGCCGATCAGGTGCTTCTTGGCCGTCAACGCGCTCAGGACGGTGCCTTCGCCCGACTTGGCGGTGACCGTGCCGGACGCGGTGGTCCCGGTGATCCCGGCGCCGGTGCCGGCGTCCGACAGCCAGATTTCCAGATTGCTGATGCCGGTCAATGCCGTGCCGCCAGCGTCTTTCGGCGTGATCGTGACGTTGGCGACGTTGGTGGCGCCGGCGGCGGCCGCGAACGTGAACGAGAACGGTTGGCCTGCATCGGCGATGCGCATCCAATCGGTGCTGGTGATGCCCTTGGCGATGTACCAGTGATCGTTCGAGGTGTCGTGGCAGACCTGGCCGGAGAACGCCGGGGTCTGGTTGCTGTTCGGGTCGCCGGCGTACTCGATGTGGCCGAGGGCTTCGCAGACGGCGGACTTGCCGACCATCGGCGCGAAAAGCTGCTTCAATCGCGATGCGGTTTGCATAACGGGAATCCTTTCTGGTTTGTTGTGGTTGGTTGGTTAGGGGCTTTCGCCCTCGTTGGCGGCGGATCGCCGCGGAACTTGGAGCGGACAGAGGGAATCGAACCCTCGCAGCACGGCTTGGAAGGCCGGCGACACAACCCGTGTGCGTGCCCGCTTAGAAAATCAGCCCCAAAGGCCGAAGCCGATGGCGATTCCGGCACAAACGCCGACCGTGATATCGATCAGCATCCACGCCCAGGCTTTCGGCGTCTTGGGACGCAAGAACTCGATGATCGTGTGCAGGTTCATGTCACATCACCAAAGCGGCGGCTCGAAGAGGCAGCGCGGATCGCCGTTCTCGATGCCGGGATTATCCCTGTCTAATTTCACGCACATCCACCAAGACGCCCGCTCGGATGGCCACACTCGCCTTTCCGAAAACTTATCTTTGCCGTCGCGCTGAAAGGGCCACCACTTTCCGTTCCAAAAGACGGTGTATCCTCCGGCGATCGGCTTTACAATACTCGCGGGAATAACCGTGCAGTCCTGCGGGCCGCAGCAATAGTAGGTGGCCGGGTTGTCAATGATCCACTGCGCATCGCCGTGAGCCGATGCCGGGCGGGCAATCATCACTAGAAACGCGATGACCAGTGCGACGGCGACAATAAGCACCCGGGCGAAGCCGAACAGGTCGCGTAGCAAGGCGTCCATCATCTGCTCGTCCGTGTCGTCGTATCGCTTCATCTTGCCCTCCTACCTTCCCATCCAAGATTTGCCCGACTTCTGATCTTGCAGCTTGCGCATCCAGTCCGGCACCGTGTCGGCCGAGGCCGCTTTCGGCCATTCGATCGGGAAGTCCGGGTCCAGAATCCGCGCCTTGGCGTCCAGGATGTCGTCGTGCTTGACCACCGGGAACGCCAGGTACTCTTCCTGCACAAACGATCGCGTCAGATTGACCGCCTTGCCTTCCCAATCGGTCCGGACGATCGATTCAATCTCGAACCAGCGACCGTTCTCGTAGATCGGTATCAGCTTCTTGATGCGGTCCTGCTTCGAGAGCGGCCCGCTCAACGGTACGATCGTGAACCGATAGTTTTTGTCTTCCTGGACGTACTCGATGTGCTCGATGTCGGCTTGCAGTCCGTATTCTTCGTAGCCGACCTTGATCGGCTTCCACTGCCTATGCAGCGCAAACAGCGTATCCGTGCGCTCTGTCAGGTTGAGGCGGTCCCGCACCCTGTCCAAGGTGTAGTAATTTTGATCGGCACCAAGGCCGATGACCTCCATGACCGTATAGTCCAGGTCCGCCTTCTTGGCGTGTTCGCTGCGCGCCGTATTGCCGCCGGCCTGCCGTGCCTTCCGACCCGACGCCGGATCGACGAGGATGTAGACGTTCAAGCCACGTGCGTGACCGCCCGGCCAGTATTTAAGCCACTCCTCTTTGAAGCCCTGCGACTTGTCGGCGACCGGATCCAAAAGCATCTGCGCCCCGAACGTGTATGGCCCCTGCGTCTTGCGCTTTTCCTGCAGCCACTCCGACGAGCGGAAGGCGCAATTCTCAGGCGCGAAATTCTCGCTGCCGTCCAGCGTGCACGGATGCAGCCGAACCGTGACGACGTCGCGCTCGTCCATCACCGAGTAGGTGTCGAACAAGTGATAGCGCGTGCCGATATAGCGGACCCACCCGCCTTCCGTGCCCAGGTTGTCCGAGAGCTCCCACATGCGCGTGGTCTTGTTGATCTGCTCGGCCGTGCCGACTGAGTCTTCGGTCACCACGTCGTCGTAGACGCGGATGTAAAAGTGTGCGCCCGTCGGCATGCCGTCGACGAGACCGTGACCCTCGACGGTGGCTTCCTTCGGGTTGGTCTTGCGCCGGACCGTGATGCCGTTCTGCACCGACCACGACGGCGCTTCCTTAACGCTTTGCCACAACACGTCCGGAAACAAGGCCTTCAAGTCGCCGTTGTTCTCGAACTCCTGCTTGATCTGCGACAGGAAGTCCGTCGCGATCGATTTGTTGTGCGAAAAGATGCCGACCGTCACTTCGCGGCCGTTGTATCTTGGTTCCGGATGGCCGCCGTGCGAGGCGAGAACGTCCTGAATTGTCAGCCCGAACGTGATAATGGTCGAGTTATGCGTCGGCACCATTGCCCTACCGACCAAGTAAAGCCCGTCCGGTCGATCCACCTGAATGCAGGACCCAGGCTTCGGGGCAACCCGCTCGATGGATACGATGTACCTGCGCGGCGCTGGCCGCTCGCCCTCTATGCACCGCGCCAGTTTCCGCTTGAGCCGAAACGGCGGCAGTGACGTATATGCCTGAAACGAGACCTGCCAATACGGATAGGGTTCGCCTCGGACGGTTCCAATGTGCTGACGGCGGCGCGGCTTGAGCCCCAGCGAGTGACAAAGCTCAACGAAGCCGTCAACCAGCCGCTCGTTGATGTTTACGAACGTCGCTGTTCCGCGCGTGTTGCAATGGCCGTCCGTATCCATGAGCCCTTGCAGCAACGCGATACGCTGCGCCAGCGACGCCCTCAGATACTCCGGCGGAATCGCCTTCTGGTCGCGAATACCGAGTGCCTTGAGAGCCGCTGAAAGCCCTTCGACGCAACGATACTGCGCCTTTCGGGCCGGCGTTTTGTCGTGGCCCAATGCGTAACCTGCGGCCCTGATTTCTTCGAACACCTCCGGATCGCCGCTGGTGATACTGCCACCGCCGCGGCTGCCGTCTCCGAGCCAAACGCCAAGCGTATATGGGTTGATCGAAAGATCAGCCTCCGGAAGCTGCAACGGCCCGGCCACCGGCACGGCAAGTCTGTTGTCCGGCCTATGGTCATGCGCCGCAATCTCGCGCGTCGAAAGCGTCACGGTCTCGCGGTATAGGCGCTGCCCACCGGCGCCACGCCTTCGCGTGCGGCGCTCGACGGCCCAAAGATGGTCATCTCCGGTGACGATCTTGAAACCGTCGTCAAACGTCAGCCGGTACTGCGGCGGCGCCTCGAATACCTCCGTCCGCGCCACGACGCGGCAAGGACGGCCGTCGCCTCCAAAGATCGTGTCGCCGGGCTCAAGATCGCCGTGGCGCGCCCAGCCGGTTGGTGTCGGCACGGGTTCGTCGATGCGGCAGAGCTTATAGTGCTCTCTCGCCCACAGGTCCAAGCGGCCGTTCGGTTCCGCCTGCACCTCTCGACAACGAGCGAAAAGCCAATCGTGGTTCAGGTCCGGCCGGTGCAGCAAAACGACCAGCAAGAAAAACAGGTCGTTCCGCGCCAGCCACCGCTTCGCCTCCTCGATGAAGGTGAAACTGTTTGTCTTTCGACCGGCCTCTAGGGCCTCTGCATCCTTGTCGGCCGCTTCCTGCAGGACGGATTTGTAGAACTCAATGGACGCTATCCTGGTCTTTGGTAGGATGTCCGGTAGCGCCATGACGACCAAATATCTCCTCTAGCTCGGCCAGAACGTCACCGCGAGACACCACCTCTTTTGTCTCGACTGGCCCGCCGTCCTTGCCGGTCAATTCAATTTGCCGCTTGCTTTCGTAGTGCCCGCCGACCTCTTTCGCGATCTGCTCATAAAGCTGCGCCGCCGCCAGGTGGTTATTGCGCCCGGCCATGACCTTGGCCGCCGCCGCTAGGTTGCGCACCCTTACCGCCTTCGATGCCTCGGGGATTGAGTCCAGGTCATTGAGGTACGATTCCCGCGCCCGGAAGAACTCGGTTTTCAGTTTCTTACCCAGCCGCTCGCCGGACATCTTCGTTGGGTCGTAGCTTTCGACGCGCTGCGGCGTGATTTCTTTGCCGAATTGCAGTTGGAAGGCCTTGGCCACCGACGTCGGCGGCTCATACGCCGCAAGCGCACGCACCAAAAAGAGTTTTTCATGGTCCGTGAGGACCGTGGTCGCTTTTCGTCCCATCCAATCTTACTCCAACGTCACGCCGCCCTTAACTGACACGTCCCACATGCCATTGCGATACCACCTGACGACAGGACCGGCTTGGCATTGGCCGCGTTGACCATGTCGCGCACCGGCGACCCTGCCGGCGCCCCGTAACGCGCGATAACGCCGACAAACTCCTCAACGTCGTGCCCCCGCATGGCGAACACCGGCAACCCGCTCTGCTTGCTGAACTTGGGCGCCCCGAACTCGTCCTTGGCTTGGCCGCAGTGATAAAGCTCATGCTCGAGCAAGGCGCAGCGTGCAGCCATCGGATCCGGTAGGGCGTCGCACCCGTCGGCCCAATATTCTGCGTCGATCGTGATGATGAAGTCCGGCTCAAGCCCGAACCACGCATTGATCTGACATTGCCACCGGGCCCGCCCCCAAGCGCCGCCGGTCGTTGGCGGCCGTGGTATTTCTGCCTGCCCGACGATCCGCCTACCCTGCTTCTCGTTTGCGACGTTGGTCCAAAGCGCACCGATGCGTGCCGAACTGAGATGCAGATGATCGGGATTGTGCAGCGCGCCCATCTCGTCGACGAACGTCTGCATGCCCCATCCGCTCAACTCGAACGCCGGCACGAACGCTTTGTTCAAATGGTCGCTGACCAAGTCCGCCGGCGGCATGGGGATATCGGTCGGTTGCGACACAACACCTCGCGTAAAGAAGATAAACACAAAAAAAACGAAAGTGGCCCGCGCGATGGCAGGCCGTGTCCGAAGTCAACTTTCTGATGATGCCCGAATAGATATCAAACTTTGACACCACCTGTCAACATAAAATCTCTAAGTGACGCAGTATGTGGGGGATTGCGCCAGATGTAGATAGTTTACACAAAACGCCCATATTCGGCTGTCATACATGGTCGATTCGGGTTCCGCTTTACGTTCTATGTATTTAGTGTAAAGATAATTTATATTCGACGCTTTAGAAAAGGCCCCGGCATGCGGAAAATACGATTTCGCTTACTGATTGTCGCCGTGCTGCCGTTGATGCTGCTGGGAACCTAAGTGCAACCCCATTCATCCCCTGCACTGCCATCCCCCCTATCCCCCTCCCCTAAAGGGGAGGAGGGGATTTAGGGGGGTAAGAATGGCTGTTTTCTGCCGATCCCCCTAATTCCCCCTTAGGGGGGTAAAAAGGGGATTTAGGGGGCATCATTTCTTACCCGCTTTCATCAGGCGAAGCGTACTTGCGAACACCTCATTCTTCACCGACCAGCCATTACTATTTGTCTCAACAGTATCGGAGTTTATGAGCAATCCGATTGTCAATTTGGAGTATGAAACGCCCAACATATTCTCGATTGCTCTGGGCTTGTAGCCATCTTTTTCTAATAGCTGTTTGAACGCCGACCGCGATACATACGGAGCGCCATCGATATCTTCACAACCTGATGCCCACCATGCGCGTTCAAATAATGTTGTGGCATTGTGCAGGGGAGAGTCGGCCTTGGCATTTATTGGTTCATTACCACCCACAAGGACGGCGCTTGTTACCTGCTCATTGTCCTCATTAAACCAACCCTTGATTGGCACAGACTGGATATTTACATAGATATTTTGAGCCTCTTCAGAATCCTTGGACTTACGCTGCACGATACCGATAGGACCGCCATTCTTAGACGGCATGATGCTGATCTCAATATCCAGCGCACCTTTCCATGCTGAAGATCCTCGCGCACGATGCTGTGCCTCGTCTGAAACACCAGTGTGGTGAACCAAAACAATAGTGCAGCCAAACTCATTTTGCAGCAGAGCCATGTTGTCCAACATGCTTTTAGCATCTTGGGCGGAGTTCTCGTCACCAGCGAAGTTGCGATGTAGCGTATCGATTACGATGGTGGACGGCGGGATATCGAGTGCGAGTATGGCTTCACGGATCTTTTGATACCCAGCCGGGGTATTCAGATCGCAACCCGTCATTGTTATGTTGAAATTGTGTTCGAGACTGGTAACACCGTTGTGTTGTTTCCATGCTGCGATACGACCCTTCAAACCATGATGGCCCTCGCCAGCCAGATACAGGACTGATGACTGCTTTACTTTGTGACCCATCCACTCTGGGATACCTGACGCCATGTGAAGCATCCAATCCAGAACAACGAATGTCTTACCGCAACCGGATGGACCGTGAACCATAACCAATGCATCAAACTGTAGCCAATTCTTAACCAGCCAATTTATTGGTGCTGGCTGGCTGGAGAAGTCGTCGCCATCAACAACCCATGTGTCTGTCTGTGGATACAGCAATTCATGTAGATCACCACCGTTTGCCCGAAAATCATTGGCGTCACCAGCTTCTGGCGGTATCACGATGCGGGCGCCCATCTTGGCAGCGGCCTGTTCAGCATAATTCTTACCCACCCCAGATTCATCATTGTCAGCAACAATCACGATCTGCTGCATGTCGCCAAACTTATCACGCATTGCCTGTGCCACGGCTGGGATGTTGCCCGCGCTGTATGCAACGACGACTGCCTGTGCTGTGACCTCTAATATCGTCGCGGCTGTGGCAAAACCTTCAGCAATGAAGATTGTTTTGTCTGGATCCCCAAGCATCCAGTAGCAACCTTTGACGGCACCGCCGGGATGGTATTTTTTGTCGCCGCTTTCTGTGATGTATTGGAGTGAACTTAACTCACCATCAGCGCCGTACATTGGCACCATTAATCTACCGTCGCCTGTGATGCGAGCGCCCCAACCACCAACGCCTTTGCGTTTCAGGTATGGATGCTCTGGAGATGCGGCACCAGCATCTCGCCAGATTGTTCCGACTGTCGATGCAGCAACATCATTTTTTCGCTTTCGGTCCTCATCCCTAGCAGCGCGAGCTTCAGATGTGCGGCGTGAGATCGCCATCTGTTCAGCGGCTGTAAGCTCACGCCCAACGTCTGCCCTCCAAGATTGCTCAATGCCATCACGCCAACAACCGAACCGCCCAGCCGGGATGCCATCATCGAACGCAACGTACCAGCCACTGTCATCTCTGGATCTGCCCCTCGTTCCAAATCGGTGCAACTGCCCATCTAAAGCAATCTTTGGCGGCGGCTCTATCCCTGCCTGTCGCATGGCATCTGCCAATTGCATCTCTGGCGGATCTAACTTGTCGGTATTTTTCTGCCACTTGTCTCCTAGAATCCCCGTTATGTCAGCCATTAATCAGCAGCCAACTTACCGTCTGTTAAACGCTCAATCTCAAACTGTCTCAGCTTGGGCGGCGTTTCTTTCCAGCGGTAAATCGGATGGGGCCAAATGCCAAGGGCATTCGCCAGATTCTTGATGCTACCAAAATGTTCAATCGCTTCAGAGGTCTTCATTTCATTTGCCTTTCATTGCAATTAGAATTTGACTTATAGTTCAAATAATATATTATGTAAATAGAAAAGCGCAACCGGACTTCCCCGACCGCGCCAAGGAGAAAAAAATGGCCCGCACAAAATTCCAGCGCCCGGACAACTCGACATCTTCAACTAGACACCAGTAAAGGCTGTTGTCGATGGCATGGCACTTCCAAGTGACGCGCATATGGGTCCAAATTGCGGGCTGACGGCGATGGCTATTGCGGCGGGCTGCACACTGGCTGAGTCTCGTGCCGCATACCTGAAGCATCACGAAATAATTGAATAAAGATGTTGACCCCATGGTCAATAACACCTATATTAAATCATCAAGAGCGCGAACGGATTGTCCGACAGCGCGGGAAAGGAGAAAAATAATGCTCGCTTACCATAACGACCCAAAAATCAAGACAGACATTCTAAGTCAGTTACAAGAGCACGCCGCCGCTGATCAGATAGTCAAGGGCCATTACTGGCAAGACGGTAAAGGGTGTGCCATTGGCTGCACAATACATTCCGACGACCATATGGACTATGAGACACGGTTCGGTATTCCTATCATGCTGGCACGGCTTGAGGACTGCATTTTCGAGGGGTTGCCAAATGATGCCGCGAAGACCTGGCCTATTCGGTTTATGTCGGCAATCGAACCGGGCATTGATCTATCGACGGTCGGCTGGAAATTCCTTCACTGGTTATTGACTGACGAAGAAGTTAATCCCGGCATCAATCATCCAATTGTCAAAGACGCTGTTAAGCGATGCGCCGATGCCTTGCTACCGCTTACCGTTGGGCAATCTATAGATATAAGTGCTGCGAGTGCTGCGTGGAGTGCTGCGAGGGCTGCTGCGAGGAGTGCTGCTGCGTGGAGTGCTGACAGTTCTGCTGCGTGGAGTGCTGTGTGGGGTGCTGACAGTGCTGCTGCGTGGAGTGCTGACAGTTCTGCTGCGTGGAGTGCTGACAGTTCTGCTGCGTGGAGTGCTGCGAGGAGTGCTGCTGTGTGGGGTGCTGAGAGTTCGTATATCCTAATGGCGGATAAACTCTTAACTCTTCTGAGCGAAGCACAACCGCCGTCCGAATTACGAAACGAGGTGAGCGATGCAAACGATACATCGTCACTACCGCCGGACACGTCCAGATCGTGAGTTGGGAATCAGTTTGAATAAACTGGCAAATTAAACTGGAACACCCTGCCAATTTAGCCTCAGACATCTTCGGATGCTGGGGCTTTTGGGGTAGGAGCCGCACCGCATTACGCGAACTGGCTACAACAGGAGAACGCAGCAATGGCTGTTAATTTACAATCGACCAGTACCATTTCAGCAGATGGTATCAAGATATTGGCATACGGTGCCGCTGGATCTGGCAAGACAATGCTGATCAAGACCCTACCAGACCCAATTATATTATCGGCAGAGGCTGGATTGCTGACACTATCAGATGAGGAACTGCCGTTCATGCAGATCGCATCTATGGATGATCTGCGCGAGGCATACGAATGGCTGAACACGCATGAAGATGCAAAGCATTTCAAGTCTGTGGCAATCGACAGCATCACGGAGATCGCTGAAGTCTGTCTGGCAAACGAGAAGAAGATCAATAAAGATCCTCGCGCAGCCTATGGCGAAATGCAGACGACCATGGCTGAAGTCATCCGTTTGTTCCGCGACCTGAAGGGCAAGAATGTTTACATGACTGCCCAATTGTCAAAGACCACCGACGAGATGGGCCGCGTTCTTTACGGGCCATCAATGCCGGGACAGAAGGCGGGCCAGTCATTGCCATATGCATTCGACATCGTCGCAGCAATGCGCGTTGAGAAAGACGAAGAAGGTAAACTGCAACGTGCGCTGATGATGGAGAGTGATGGCCTCTGGCAAGCCAAGCACCGGATGGGTGCCAAACTCGAAGCGTGGGAAGCTCCTGACTTGAGCGAGATTATCAAGAAGATTGGATGGAAGTGATATGATCAATAATTCCCCAATCTACGCACAATGGATGCAAGCAAAGCTTGAAGAGCAGGAAGCTCAGACGCGGCGCCGCCTCCTTGAAGACCAGATGGTCAAAGACTTCAAGATATCTGACGCGCTTGAAGGCGTTGAGAATTTTGAAATCCACAACTTCAAGATCAAGATCACTGGGCGTATTAATCGCAAAGTTGATGGAGATAAGATACAGGCAATTGCCACAGAACACGGATTGTCTGAACACCTACCAAACCTGTTTAACTGGAAGCCATCTATCATTATGGCTGTATGGAAAAACACCGACGCAGCAATCACGCTGCCCCTACTGGACGGCATTACAACAACGCCAAGCCGTCCTTCATTCGCAATAACAGAGGAATAAGAACATGGTTTTTCTTGGAGAAACTGTCAACGTGGGCGATGCCCCAGACATCCAAAACGAGTTCCTGCCAATCCCGGCTGGATGGTACACCGCAACGATTTTTGCTGCTGAACTAAGAGACACCAAGTCGGGCACTGGAAATTACATTTCAATTCGGTTCGATGTGACGGGTCCAGCGCATGAGGGGCGTGTGGTTTTCACAAAACTAAACCTAAAAAACCCCAATCCGAAGGCTGAAGAAATCGGGAGATCACAATTGGATTCCCTAATGCGGGCAGTTGGGCTGTCATCACTTAAAGACACTGACCAGCTTATCGGCGGCACTTGTTCTATCAAATGCAGCATCCGACTGTCTGAAGAATGGGGCGATAGCAACGAGATCAAAGCGTACAAGGCTATCGATGGATATTCACCACCAATGCCAAAGGCGAAAGCAGAAGAAAACTCGCCCAACAGCAACCCACCTTGGAAAAAATAAAGGGAGGGCTGGGGGCTAATAACCCCCAGCTTTTTACTATGTCCGCAATGAAAACACTTCAGGAAAGATTTGATGAAAAATATATCATAGATCGAGTGTCTGGATGCTGGAACTGGACAGCTTCTGTAGGCCGACACGGCACTTGTGTCCTGCATAAGTGTGATAATAGACAGTGCGTTAATCCAGACCACCTGTTTTTAGGCACACAAAAAGAAAACATGGAAGACCAAGCAAGAAAGAAAAGAACGGTTACATTTATAGGGGTAAAAAATAAATCCTCAAAACTGAAAGAACACGACATTGTTGAAATACGACATTTATTAAAAGAAGGGAAACGAGCAAAAGAGAAATAGGCAGAATCTTTGGGGTTTCTGACGTAACCATATTGAGAATAGAAACTAAGAAAACATGGAGACACATTAAATGACCACAATACCAAAACGCGATGACGATATCATCACCATGATCGACAAGGCACACGAAGACCGTGCCGAACGACCAAGGCCGCACTTCGGCGCGTCACAGGCAGGGCATAAATGTGAACGATGGCTCTGGCTGTCATTCCGCTGGGCTGTGAAACCTAAGTTTCCCGGCAGGATCTTACGCCTGTTCAGACGTGGACATCACGAAGAAAACTGGATTGTCGATGATCTGAAAGCGGCAGGTATCCGAATCACTCACGCCGGGAAGATGCAGAAGCGCGTCAGCTTTGGGTGCCATGTGTCAGGGCAGTTGGATTGCATTATTACGAACGGCGTACCAGAGGCACCAAATAAGCCTCACGTTGCGGAGTTCAAGACACATTCATTGAAGTCATTCACCGACATGCAGAATAACGGCGTTGAGAAATCAAAGCCTGTCCATTACGCGCAGTTGCAGTTATACATGCACGGCACGAAGATTGATCGCGCCCTGTACGTTGCCGTCTGCAAGAACGATGACCAGCTTTATATTGAGCGCGTCCGGTATGACAAAGATTTTGCAGAAAAACTGCTGGAGAGATCCAAGCGCATTGTTCTGTCAGAGCGTATGCCAGACCCACTTTCCACCGACCCAAGTTGGTATGAGTGCAAGTTCTGTGACGCATATGATTTCTGCCATTCAACCAAGTTGACCAAGGAAGTGAACTGCCGGACGTGCGCCCACGTTACGCCTGAAGAAGATGGCACATGGTCATGTGCGCGGCATGGCGAGGGCGGCATTCCAACTGAGTTCCAAGCAGAGGGCTGCGAAGACCACGTTCTTCATCCTGATTTGGTACCGTGGGAGATGGGCGAAAGCACGGACCCACACGAAGCTGTCTACATTATCAACGGCGAGCCAATCCGAAACGGGGTAGCAGATGCACACACATTCGCATCGACAGAGCTTGTTGCTAGCGGAGAAACTTGCACCAACGACCTAGTAAAGACCATCAGAGAAACATTCCCCGGCGCTACCATTAAAGAAGTACGCACCATTGAGGAAACATTCGATGCTTAGAGATTACCAGCAGCGAACAATCGATCAGTTGTATAATTGGTTCAGGGCGGGCAACGATGGGCATCCCTGTCTAGTGTTGCCAACTGGATCTGGCAAATCACACATCGTAGCGGCGTTATGCAAGGATGCTTTGCAGAACTGGCCTGACACCCGCGTACTTATGCTGACGCACGTCAAAGAACTTATTGAACAGAACGCAGAGAAGATGCGGCAGCACTGGCCCACTGCACCCATGGGAATCTATTCTTCTTCGCTCAGATCCAGACGGCTGGGCGAGCCAATAACATTCGCCGGGGTACAATCGGTGCGTAACCGTGCAGAAGAAATTGGTCACATCGATCTGGTAATTATCGATGAATGCCACCTTGTCAGCCATAAGGCCGAAGGCGGGTATCGGAACCTCATTGACGCGCTTACCACAATTAATCCGCATATTCGTGTAGTGGGCCTAACCGCCACCCCATACCGTCTTGGGCATGGATTGATCACGGATGACACAGGGCTGTTTTCTGACCTGATAGACCCAGTAACAATTGAAGAACTAATAGCCAAGGGACACTTGGCACCGCTCAGATCCAAGGTGACGGATCTGGCGTTAAGCACATATGGTGTACATAAGCGGGGCGGCGAGTTCATAGAAAGCGAACTGCAAAAGTCTGTCGATACAATGCATCAGAACATGGGGGCCGTAAACGAAACGATACGGCTCGCAGAGGATCGCAAGTCTTGGTTATTCTTCTGTGTCGGCGTCGATCATGCGTATAACATTCGCGATGAGCTACGACAGAACGGGATAGTCGCGGAGACAATCACCGGGAAAACATCGAAGAAGGAACGCGAGCAGCACATCGAAGACTTTAAGGATGGGCGGATCAAGGCGCTGACAAATGCCAACGTCCTGACCACTGGCTTCGACCATCCTGACTTGGATCTCATTGTGATGTTACGCCCGACCATGTCGCCATCCCTGTATGTGCAGATGGCAGGACGCGGAATGCGACCCAAAACCCACACGGATCACTGTTTAGTTCTGGATTTTGCGGGCGTTGTCCAAACGCACGGGCCGATCACCGCCGTTGACCCCGGCAGGAAGGCTGGCACGGGCGAAGCGCCAATGAAGATCTGCGAGAACTGCGACGAGATTGTGCCACTCTCAACTAAGGTATGTCCAAGTTGCGGTATGGCATTCTTAGAATCTAGCCTACCTGAGAAGCCGAAGCTTCGTAATGACGATATCATGGGGCTGGATGCGAGCGATATGTCAGTGACTAGCTGGACATGGCGAAAGCACGTCAGCTACACCAGCGGCAAGGAAATGCTCCGCGTGACCTATTACGGTGCTTTATCTGATAAACCTGTTAATGAATATTTAACTGTTGAGCATCAGGGATACGCCGGGAAAAAGGCGCTGGAACTATTCGCCCAACTGGCTGTAAAATCAGAGGCATTCATGGAGGGTCTTGAGAATGCAGGGCTTGAGGATGCAGCCAATATTATGAATGCCGCCGTGCCACCAAGTGGCATTAGGTATAAGATGGATGGCAAGTTTCACAGGGTTTTAGATAGGACATGGATGTGAGGAATACTGAAGAAAAAGACCCAGCAGGAAAATCTGCCGGGGATTCCGGTGCAAAGATGGACGAAGGTAAAATCCGTATCGATCTGATCCTCGATGGGATGCCGCTGGCACTAAAGGCTGTGGCTGAAGTCGCCACATTCGGCGCTAATAAATATTCATAGGGCGGATGGCAGCACGTCCCAGACGGATTTAAAAGATACACCGCCGCGATGGACCGCCACAGGCTCGAATGCGGGGAAGATACTGACAGCAACATGCTGCACGATGCCCACCTAGCATGGAATGCCTTGGCCCGATTAGAATTAAAGTTGAGAAAAAATGAAGACTGAACATGAAGAACAGCGAGAGCTTGTGCAATGGTTTAGGCAAAAATTCCCTGACATCCGAATCTTCGCAATCCCAAACGGCGGTCACCGACACAAGGCCACTGCACTCAAGTTGAAGCTTGAAGGCGTGAGCCGTGGCGTACCGGATCTATTCATTCCAGAGTTGCTGTTGTGGATTGAGATGAAAAGCATCAAGGGCAGCAAGACATCAACCGAACAAAAAGATTGGATGGAACATCTGGAAGGCATCGGACATCGGTGCATTATAGGGTACGGATTTGAGGACGCGAAGGCAAAAATATTTCATATTATTTGAAGATAAATGTTGACCCTGAAATCAATACGTCCTATATTTAATCATCAGAAGGGCAACCCGGACTTCCCGAACCGCCCAAGATTGGAGAAACAAATAACTAGCCCTTTTGTACATAAGCCTAAGAATTTAGACATTCTCACAGTAAGTCCGATGATGGACAAAGTGAAATGGCGCGAGATTATGGATCTAGCTAAGCTTCAGGCTACGCAAAACTAGATATTCAAGGAATTTAAGATGCATAAATCAATTCAAAACATTCTTGATCGTAACGCTACAAAAAATTTAGAAGATCCTATTAAAGATACTTGGATAAAAATTACTGAGTTTTTTGATGAGGGTCATGAGGCTTGCGATCGATGCGAATGGAATTGGGGCGAACAAGGTTGCCGTCTTCTTCACAGTAGTGGTCCAAACAATCCTGGATTTTGCAAAGCCTTTGACGAGATGGGAGATAAATAAATGACATATATTGAGTTACTTGTGTGGCAAATTGACTGTAAAGAAATCACATTTTCTAAAGCTTGTGATTTCCTTGAAGAACATGGCATCAAGTTTATCAGGGGTGTCCGTTTAATGAATGAAGCTCGTGTTAAACTTGATGAACGTCGTTACGATGAATAAATTTATCGCAGGTCTAGCTGTCATGTTGACGACAGTAGTGATGCTATATCTCGTGATGGTATCGATGTCAGAAACTCAAGCGAAGTACGACATCATCTATCAAGAATGTGGGGGATCATATTGCACCACGGAGGAAAAATAGATGCCCGTAGGATACCCGAAAGACCAAAGCAAAAAGCAAAAAAGGAACGGTGGGGGCCTGGCGTCACTCACTCCGCAACAGCGCCAGACTATTTGCCGCAAACGGTCCAAGATCGCCAAAGAAAAACGTGACGGTTTCCCGGTCAGCGTCCAAAAAGACAATGACCCGGATTCGTATCAACGCGCCAACGAAGAGTGGGCTAGGCTAATGTTTAATTCAAAAATGAAGAGTGCAAAGAAATGAACAAGGCAATCCAAACTATCCTAAAGTGAACGCGGGTTCGTTGGCCGGATGGAAGCACGGGACATTGCTCTGCACGTCTCAAAGCAAATCGAGAAAGCAGACCATCCCCGCGAGCTATTTAGCGAAGATTTATGGTGATCAATTTGGAGGCCGAAAGCTATGGGGAAATCTAAGGCCAGAAGAAAACGCATCTCTGCCGGGAATCTAATCGTTGATTTGCTTGACCAATCCTTCCGCCAACGAGATCCGGAGGTTCGCGCCAAGACCGAGCGTATTCGCGACGACCTGCGCGGTCGAAGCGCACGCCATCAAACAATGGCTGTCAGCGCCGGCAAGAAAGGTGCTTTGTTCGCCGCGTTACCATGGGGTGGTCGCTTGTACGACGACGAGCTCGACCGCCATTTGCAGAAGGGCACAAACTATGAAATCGAAGCCCAGGTTTTCGATGACTTGCTTGCCGAGCACAGCAAAAAGAACCTGGACCTAAAGCGTGATGGAGAGGCGGCGCCGGCGGAAGCGGTATTGAAGGCACGACAACGGCCGGACCCGATCTTGCGCATGGTCAAGGACGGTCACCTCGAGGAGCACCACAAACGCGCGGCCCGTGAAATTGCCGAAGTATTCGAGGCGATCACCGTCATCGTCGCCTGTCGCGGCAGCTCGATCGATGGCGCATCCGGATCACATCCGAAAGGCGGTCGACTTCCGCCGTCCATGAGTATCAGCGAGAAAATTAGCGATTGGTGGACCGAGCGTTACTTGCCGTGGTCAAACGTCGTCGACGCGGCGCCAAACCTCGATCGCCGGCTTGTTCTTTTAGTTGCCGTCGAGGGCATTCCAGTCAGCGAGGCGAGGCGCCTTCGCTCAATGCGTCATGAGACCGCCGTCGCGGCAATCCGCAACGCGCTTGAACTCTATCACATCATCTGTAAAGGGCATGTTCGCCCGGTGGGGAGTCAGGCGGCCGGGCGTCTTGAATAGTTTCTAGCGGCAGCCGATTGAAAACGGTCCTTCGTCAAGTATCCACCATCAACGGCCCCGTTTCGCCAGCCATGATAATACCCATCGCTGCGGTTGCCGCCCGGTTCCGGCTCGCCGGCGCGGCCGGCTGGGGCTCGGCACCGCGCGCCCCGTTGTCGGCGGCGGCCTGCACCTTCCGATCCAGCGCGAACAAATGGCGCATGCTGCTGACGAAGCCCTCGAAATCGGCCTCGGTCATCTCGAAGATCTGTCCGCCGGTGTGAATGCTGAGATGCGGCCCGCCGGCATACTCGGTCATTTCGCACTTGACCTTGCTGCCGGTCCCTTTGAAGTGAACGTCGAACGTCGACGTCGTGCGCAGTCGTTCAATCTTACACATGGGATAACCTTCCTATTCCGCCGCCTGTTGAAGTTCCGCCGCCAGCGCCTCGGCGCGGCGGTTCATGAGAATGATCTGACGCCGCATGACGCGCCGGGTGCCGATGAAATGCCGGGCTCGGTTCAACTCATGGGCGCCGCATTCACCATGCTCGCGGAGCGTCTTCGCCAGGGCGAGATGGTTCCGCGCGAAGTCGCTGCATTCGACGACCCGCACCTCGAGGTCGGCGCACCGCTTTCGCAGACTGACCACCTCGTCGGCCGGCGAAAGAAACTCAAAATAATGCTTATCGTAGGTCCGGCTGCGCGGGTTTTCGACGCGCACGTAAACGCCAAGGTTCTCGTACCACCGGATGTTTCTTTCGCTTTGATGGATCGCGTTCATAAAACCTCGCATACAGATAATGTAGGTAAGGTTTTTTTACATACCTGCCAGAAAGAACGCAAGCAGAAAATTTACATTAAAGTCTAATGGGGAAGATTATCGGCGGAAATATGCTCGATTCAGCGCGCTTCCGGCGCGGTTGGTGATGTCCGACGACATGGAGATGTCTTCGGCAGAAATACAGTCTTTTCCTCTCTGTTTTTTGTCTATTTTCATCTTTTTGCCCTTCGTTGTTTACGCACCAGACGCCTACCAGTCAGCCATGCGCAGCTTGCCGTGCGCTCTCTTCACCGGCGTCACTCTTTCCCCTGCCCAGGAAGGTGAGCGTATGTTGTGGCGAATCGAGGACAATTTCGGTCCTATATTTTTGCTTCCCGCCGTTATCCACCCATTTTTCCGTGTGCAGCGACCCGACAATATGGACCTGTTCGCCTTTTCGTAGAAACTTTTCTGCATTATCCGCCTCGGTTCCAAACAGCACGATGCGGTGCCACTCGGTATGTTCGACGCGCTCGCCTGCACGATTTGTGCGCATGGCGTTCGTCGCCAAGGACAGATAGACGACCTTCACGCCGCGTCCGGTGTAGCGGACTTCGGGATCGCGGCCGAGATGACCAATCAAGTCGACGCGGTTCAGGCTTCCGGGCACTGGTCAGGCTCCTCTTCATCAACATCAACCTCTTCGGCCAGCAAATAGATTTCACGGATACCGTTCGGTTCCTTGAGTACGATTTTCAGCGCCGGCGCTCCGCTCCAGGTGCATTCCTTCGCGTGGCCGTTTACCAGCGCATCGATCATCCGCTGCAACTTGCTCATGCGTATTCGCCGGCAATGAGCCGTTCTCGGAGGCTTCGCTGGGTCAGGAGCGTAGGCCTTGAGACAGGAGACGGCGGCGGCACAACGGCCTTTACCGTCTCGGCGCATTCTTCGATCGTCGTAAAGCGGGCGCCACAGTGTTTGCATTCCCGGCGGCGACGGACGCTCGCCCCACGGTCGGTGGGACGGCTGTCAACGCAGCCGCTGGCCAAATGGTTACACGCGGGGCATGCGAGGCCGATCATGACGGGGTCGCCCCTATGCGCGTGCGGATATCTTCGACGTAGTCGGTCTCGCGCTCGATCAGGATGCTATCGAAGCCTTCGGCCTCGGCCGCCTCGCCGGTGGTACCGCTGCCGGCAAACGGGTCCAGGATGGTCCCGCCCGGTGGCGTGACGAGACGGCATAGCCAGCGCATCAACGCAATGGGCTTGACGGTCGGATGGCTTTCCAGGTCCGCATGCCCGCAGCTAGGCTTACCGCGGGACCGCATGCCGCATTCCTTGCACGTATAGACGCGCTCGCGTTCGGTGGCCTTTGCGCAGTAAAAGAAACGGTCCGCACCGCCGCTATCACCGTGAAACGTGGCCCCAGCCTCTTCCTGCCCCTTAAAGTCGCCATAGGTATTGCGGAATTTATCGGCACCGCGGCGCGTTACCGGTGCCTGGGCACCCTTGTTCGTGCCGAATGCGGCAAAGGCCTCGATGACCTCGTCAGAGCCGTCGTGCAGCACGTTGGCGGGCCAGCGGCCGCCCGGATTTCGGTTTGTGCCCCGCGGTTCCGCATCATCGTGAAACGGTCGGTGGTTTGTGCCAGCAAACTTGAGCTGGGCACTTCCAGACCCGGCCAAACTATCGTTTGTAGGTATCCGGCACCCATCGATGTTGATGGCACCGACGCCGTGACGCGCCAGCGTTGCCGGTACGGACTTCCCGGACTGACGTTGAGCCAAAACAATCGGCTCGTATCCCGGCTTGAGCGCGGTTCCCCAACCGTCCCATTGGCCGCTTTGATTGTGCGATTTTGGGAAACCAGACCCATACAGCCAGGCGAGGGTGTCCCGGATCTCCGCGCCCGCGTCTTCGATCGCGCACGCCATGCGATGACATCCCTTGGTGCCGCCGAACGCGCAAAGGTAACCGCCGGGCTTTAGTAGCATGAGCGCCAAGGACCAGGTCCGCGCTCGGAAGGCAATGTCGCCGCCGTCCCATTCCTTGCCTATAAAGCCTTTGGAGGCCCGCGCATAGGCGCCGTCGGTGCCGTGCTGAATAGCCGCGCTCCCGGCCTTTCCAAGCCGGCTGACAATACTCGCAAGGTGATAGGGCGCGTCCGTGACCACGGCGTCGACCTGGACGCCTTCGCCGATCAGGCGGCGCATGACGTCCAGACAATCCCCGTGTTCGATGCGAACGCTCATACCGACAATTCCGCAAGACCGGTACTTGCCCGGAGAACATTGGCCTTGTCGATGACGGTTTGCTCGTCCATTGGCTTGCCGTTTATCAGCCAGGTCCGCACCCCCTTCGGGCGCGTGATGACAACCTCGTAGCCTGCCGCCTCGAGCGGCCGCCTCACCAGTTCCTCGAAAATGCCGGGCTCGTAGCGTTTGACGCCGTTGGCGGCGATGTAGTCGTCGACGGACTCGACCTTTGGCGCTGGTTTTGGCTCGGGCGGGCGGGATATCGGCCGCTGATAGACGGGCGGGCGTGGCGCCGGTTTCGGTGTCGGTGCCGCCGGCGCAACCGGATCCGATTTTTGCAGCGGTTTGTCTACCGGCGGCGGGGCAGGGCGTGGTGCGTCGGTGCATAACGGTATGTCACTATAGTACGCCTTTAGATCGGCAAGCAGATCTTCGGCGACAAACCCGTCCTCACGCCCCTCGGTGTTTCGCGGCGTAATGCCGTCCGGCCATTTCTTGACGTGCAGCAAGGTCAGGCGGCGCGTGCCGGTGCGATCGATGTAACCGAGCTCCTGCAGGCTGATCAGGTGGTTCTTGATGTTGGCGAGACCGACATCGGCGCGGATCGATATGGTTGCCGTCAGCGGCGACAGGCAGGTCTTCGAGATGGCGTCGGGAAACCCGGCCAGCGTGCCCATTGCCTTGAACAGACCGCCCTCGGCGCGAGACCGACCGCCGCCGTTCGGGCTGTGGTGCCAGATGAACGGCGCGCTCGGCGCGTGACGCGGCGCGATCAGCGTAAGGTACGTGGCAATGGCAATCTGGATGTCCTGCTCGGGCCGCTTTATGGCCTTACCGCGTTTTCGCTTGGGCGCCAGGATCGGGGCAAGAACACCGCTCATCCGGCCGCCTCATGGCGGCGGTCCAGTCCCTTGGGCCAACTGTCTGGATGATCGATCAAGTCGTCGGAAGTCTGCGAGGGGTTGCCGGAATTGGCCTGAAAATGGTCACGTTTTGCGTCGTCGACGTGATCGCTCGGCGCCGGCGCTTCATCCCGGCTTGGTGTTTCAGAAGATGGCGCCCCTCGCGCTTCGTCCTCTTGGAGTGGGGCCGAACCGCCGATATTGGCACCGTCGCCGGCGCTTTGCCCCTCGGGCGCGGGGTCATTCTGTTCTTTGTCGGGTGCCGACCATTGGTTTCCGCCCTCATGCTTAAACCCGGCATCGGTCAGCTTTTCCGAGACGGCTTCCTTGAGATTGCGGCCGGTGGCGATCGACATGCGCGTGCCGTTCTTCTCGAACGCGGCGACGACGCCCTTGGATTTCTCCTCGGCGGTCGGCTCAACCGGTGTACCCATCGCTTTGATTGACTTTTCCAACGGCGTCGGGCGGGCGCGGCAAATCTCGTCGCGGCGTTCCCTGGTCTGCATGCCGTCCATCTCGAGCGCGCGCTTATAGACGTCGACCAACTCTTCCATCTCGGCGCGGGCGCTGGCGTCCATCTTGCGCAAGCGCACGATCTGGCGCAGCACCTTGACGTCGAAACCGGTGCCCTTGGCCTCGGAGTAGACCTCACGTATATCGCCGGTCAGCGCGGCCTTTTCCTCTTCCAGCCTCTCAATGCGCTCGACAAACGATCTAAGGCGCTCGGATGCGACGCCGCCAACATCAGCCATTTTTAGGTTCCTTTTTCCAAGCAAAGGACGGCGCTTCCGGCAACATGAACAGGTGCCGCATGTTCGCTACGTCCACGATTTCCGATTCTGGCGGGAATACCTCGACCGCCCATGCGTCGGCGAAGCCGGCCTCGGCCTTGAGCCTTTGCAATTCGTTCCAGGTGATGTTTTCCCGCCACCGACCGGCGTTAACGTCAAAATCGGTTCGACAGGCAGACAGGCGCACATGATCGCCGTCCGCAGTGAAGACCTGGACAAGAAAATCCCGGCTCCGAAATACGCGCCGCGGCACCCGTTCGGGCGGTGCTAAACGCATCGCCACGGGCCAAGTATCAAACGGTAATTCGATCAGCGTTTTCGGGTAGGTTTTATTCTCCCGTCGAAGCTGGCGAACCTGGTTTTTTGATACTTTCATCGAACCGCCACCATGACAGCCGCCCGGCGGCCGCTTCGATTGGTGCGGCGGACCTCGCTATCGCAGATCAACCCCATTTTCTTGAGCTCGGAGATCCTGGGCCTTACGGAAAGCACCGTCAGGTGCAGCCGCTCGGCGACCTCGTCGGCCGTCGCGCCCATGACGCCGGCGCTCCGGATAATCGAAAGGGCACGGTCCCGAATGTCGGGCGCCCGTTCTTCGATCCGCTCGGCGGCTTCGATGCTGGTGTCGACCGGCCTCGACGCCGGGCAATCCGGATATGACGCCGCAAACGCGAACATGGGCATTTGCGATCCGTCCATCACGCCACCAAGGCGCCGGCACGGCGCGGAATGTAGATGTAGGTAAAGCCCTCGCCATCGGCACGGCGACGCTGAATGGAGTGCCCGGCGTTCTTTTCGGTCACAAGATTGTAGATGAAGCGCTGAACCGATAGGGCATAGCCCCGAATGCTTCGGTCGTGGCTGTCGATCGCTTCGGACAGGCGACCCTGAAAATAGACGACCTCGTCGCCCGGCATGGCGGCGGCAACGGCAGCAACGATTTCGTTATAGGTCTTCATGCCGCGTCGGCTTCCTTATCGTCGTCGGGAGCGGCCGACCGGCTGAATGGGGCCAGGAAGTTGCTTTGCAGCGTCAGGCCCTCGATCATCGCAATCTGCGCCATCATCGGGCGCCAATTGCTGGGAATGCCGATCGTCTTCCAGTTGTTGACCCTGTTGTGCGTGATCTTGTGGCCGGTCGCGACGGACAGCCGCTTGGCGACCTTGACGGGGCCGCCAAGGTTTTTAATCAGCACGGTATCATTCTGTATGGTCTGCGAATCTCTCATTCATTACTGTAAATATTATTGACGTTCTGTCAATCCTGGAATGTGGGGAATAAATTCCTCGTTTCCTATTGGCTATATTTCGGCCGATATGGGGTGGGATGATGCGCGCTGCGTAAAGACTATCGATAGCCTATCCAGGGTCGATTTGGTGGACTGGAACGAGTCGGAAGAGCTTCTTCGCATCGTTGACTTTATCGAGCACGATCCGCCGACAAACCCAAAGCATGCCGAAGCGCTGGCAAAGGTTGCTTTTGGGCTACCGGATAGCCATGCAAAACTTATTGTTTGCAATGACTTGATGGCGCAAAAGCAGAAGCCTGAAAAGTACGATTTGGCCTCTGAAATCGAACGGTTGGGGATAGTCTATCGAGACCCTATCGAAACCCCTAACCACTATCCCCTATCCCCTATCCCCGTTGATTCTCCATTATCTGACGATAATGGATGTAATCCATCTTCCTCGCCGTCAGAACCACCACCCGACGATGTGACGCGCGCCGCGGAACTGTGGAACGAGACCGCGGCGCGGATCGAACGGCCGACGGTGCGGTTACCGCTGGCGAAAGAACGCCGCGCCAAGGTCAAGGCGCGGTTGAAAGACTGCGGCGGGATTGAGGGCTGGAAAGCCGCCTTGGCCAAGGTCGAGGCCAGCCAGACCATGCGAGACGGCTTTGTCGGGGGGGGATGGCCAGCACTGGCCGGGGGCGGATTTTGATTTTCTGCTGCGCCCGGCCCGCTTCACGAAACTCATGGAAGGCGGATACGACGACCGAGGGCCGCCGCCCACCGGTAACGGCGGGGAATCGATAAGGCGGCGCCTCGAGCGGGCAAAACAGCGAGATGAACAGGAAGGGATAACATGAACGAGGTTGTGCGGAGGCAGACCATCGACGGCGAAATGCAGAGTGCGCCGGGCCTGATTTCAGACAGGATGATCGACCAAAAGATTTATGGGATATTCGGTCAGCCATTGCGGATTGAGAGCACGTGGAAGTCGCGTGGGGCCTTGGATAACCCGGAGGCCGACCTTGAGGAGTTTCCGACGCTTGCCGTGCGGCCGCGCGGGGTCACGCAAACGCAGATCGACCAGTTGCGCGCGGTCCTCGAGGACAGCATGAAACCGGCCAGTCATACCGATTTGGCGAAGTGGATTTTTGAATTGCAGACGATCGCGCCGGCGAAGCGCATGAGCGACCAGCACGAAGAGATCCGCGACGACGCCTACGGGCGCCGATTGCGGGACTATCCGGTCGACGTCGCCAAACAGGCCCTATTCGGTCGGACATGGGCGTTCTTTCCGTCCTGGGACGAGTTGAAGGCCGAATGCGACAAGCTGGTGCGGCGTAGGGACTTCCTGCTGCGCCAGGTCAGAACGTGGACACCATGGACGGCCAACGACGAGATGGCGCACCTGACCAATGCAATCCGGGGCGCCCAATGGGAAGAAAAATACTTCGAGCGCCGCGACCCGTCGCGGTCTGCGGCTGCAAAACGTGACGTTGAGCGCTATCAGGCCGAGATCGAACGGTTGAACGGTGAAGCGGCTTAACTTCTGATTTTTTTGACCAGGTCGGTTACCCGCCCGGCGAGGCCAGAGAGCGAAACATCGTCTGCATGTCCCTTGGCCTTGCCGATTTCTCTAAGACCCATGTAGCCAGTAACGATCAATGTCGCCGGCCAGGCTACTTGCGCGTAAAGATCGACGTAGACCTTGTTGCCGTCAAAAAACGTCGCGGCCAACAGCGTCAGTTGTTTTTGGGAATCGAAAAACGTCAGCCAGATATTTATGAAGGCCAAAAGGCCGTCGACCCATACGACATAAGCCGGCGTCATGAGAACGCGGACCATTTGGCGAACTGCCCACGGCCGCGTCATCATACGCATCATGGCAATCTTTGCCCTCGCCCTCTCCGGCACGGCCAAGAGCGTTTCCGCGTCTATCCGGCCGCCCTGAACCTCGATGCGTTCGGTACGCGCCTTATAGTCCTCGGTCTTGGCTTTCATTTGCTCGGCCCATTGCGCCCTTTGATCCTCGGGCATGCTATCGACCGCAGTTTTGAGCGCCGATCTTGTTTCCGGTGCCTTTTCACCTGTGACGGCCTCGTAGACCTTTTTCCCCTCACCGAATAGGTCGGAGACCATATCGATACCCTCGAAAATCATCGGCAGGGCCGCAAGAATTGGCAAAACCATCTTATACTTCCTCTCCCTGCTTTATGCAGAATCCGGTGACGCGGCGCGGCGCCGGGATGTGTGGGTTATCCGGCTCCGAGGTTTCAAATTCGGGTACTGCGGCACTGAGCGACGCTTGGCATTGATCGACGGTCCGGTACGGCCCTTCTTTGTCTTCCAAGGCCACGCATTGACCGGTGACGAGCGAGCAGACGACGACAAGTGGCATGAACATGGGCCTACTCCTTCGGCAATCCGTTGAGGATGCCACCGTTGCCCATGGTGAGCACTTCGCCGCGGTTGCGACGGTCTTCGGTAAACGAGGCATGCACCCATCCGGCCGTCGGGTCATGCGGCGACCAAAACTCAAGAATGAGCTGATCGAATTTCAGGTTCTCGCGGATCCACCGCGCGACCTCGATGTTCGGGATGCCCGGGACCTCGAAATCGACGGCGTTGCCGGTGGGGTGTTGCTTGCGTGCAAAATATTCACGCCACGACGCCTCGTTGATCGGCAAATGATGCTTTACGCACCATCGGCCGAACGACGATTTCGCCGCCCCGCCCCAACATATTTTCTTTTCCAGGGGCTCGCAGCGATACCACGACGACGGCACGATCGGGACGCCATAAAATACCCGGACCGGCTCTAATATTTTACGTGAAACAACACGTAAGCGCGGAATGATGTCGTCCGGCGGCGTGTTGTCGATGCCGAGGCGAACGGCGATTTGCGACTTCATCGCCTCAGAAAGCGTGAAGTGGCGCGTTAGGTGTTCATGCGGCTGCATGGCCCGCTCCTTTTCCATTGGAAGAACGTAAATAATCTTGTACGTTTAGGATGTTTCCTCCCAATCACCTTTCCCCGGCCTTCGCGCCGGGGATTTTTTTAAGGCTGGGACTGCTGCGTTGCGGCGGTGTAGGAATCGACGATGTTTTTCGTCAGCACATTCCGTGCGGCGTATATCTCGTCCATGCGGCGGCGCTTCTCTGCCGGCGACAGTGATTTGTCGTCACGGATTTGCTTTTGCAGCTTCGACCAGTCCGACAGGCGTTTTCCGGCTCTGTTTGTGACCTTGTAGAAACTCTGCGCGTTCGGGTTTTCAGCCAAAAGTTTATAGGCCGCTTCTCTGTCACCCTGCTTTATCAGTTCTTTAGCCGACCGGACGATCTGCGTCATCTCGTTGCGAAGATCGTAAAAGTCGTCGAGGAACCTCGTGTACTTGGCCGGTCCGGTCCGCACGAAACGCTTGATAACAGGCATTCCATCAATTCGACGCTCCGGTGCAGGCACGTCCGAGACCACTTGTTCGACGATGTTCGACGTTTCCATGATGGCAACGCCAAGCGTCCCGAGGTAGCCGCGCAAAAGCGCATCCATGCGGACCGGCGAAACTGTCTCTGGAAAGGCCTTGCCGAGCTCACGGCTCATTGCGCTGGTGCCGGAGCGCGTCCGGTATCCCGGCAGGATGTCCTGCTGATAGAAACTCTCGATCGGCGATCCGGTGAAAAAGGTTTTGTTGGCGGCCTGTTCGGCGAGTGGTTTCACGGCTTGTGGCACCGGGTTGAACGCGAAAGTGTCACCGAACATCGTCAGCATGGCGTCGCCAAACCGGTCGGCGTCATCCTTGCCGGCAAAGAACCTGGACAGGCGCTCGGGTAGGGTCGAGAAGACGGCGCCGACCTCGAACGGTTTGGGGATGCTGAGGTGGTAATCGCTATCGACCCACCCGCCTATTTTCCTTGCCTCCTTAACCGCCTCCGCGAAAGCGTCGTAACGCTGTCCGGTCGAGTTGTTTTGTTTGTCGATCACGTAGTATTTTCCGTTACCCAGCCAGATGTGATAGTTCACGTCCCGGTCCCAATCCGGCAGTTCCTCGTAGCGCTCGTCGTCCCAATTCCAGGCCAGAAGCGCCATGGTCGCGGCGCTGATCGCGGCACCCCTGAGCGCGAAGCCGCGCGGATTGTCCATTGCGCCGCGGCCGAGCCTGTAGAGGCCCTGCATACGGGCGTTGAGGAACGGCACCACGGTTGTCAGCCAGCGCACGGCGACCCAATCGCCGCGCATGGAAAAATCCATAATATCCATCGCCTGAAACGCCGCTTCCGCCTCGGTCGCGCCTTCCGAGCGAAGTTTCTCAAATATGGCGATACGGTTCATGTTCTCGGACGCCTGGCCGATGGCGTTCCATTGCTCCCAAAGCCACACCGCCGCGTTGCGGCCGCCGCCGCGGTATTTGGCGTCCAATTGCTTGCGCACGTCCTTGGGCGTGACGTCGTAGTACCCGGCGGTGCCGCCCCCGGCCGCGGCGATCGTTTGGCGCGATGCGCTGTCGCGCCACGACGAGAAAAACCCCTTTGTCGCGGCAACCGGGTTCGTCTTGCCGCTCGCGACCACCCACGCCGCCATGCTGTCGCGAATCGCGTTGGCAATCATGAAGTCCGGGAAACTGACAATCCCGCGCGTCAGGAGCGTCTTGGCGCGGCCCATGACGTTCTCCGTGAACCAATCGAACCGGCGTTGATCCATGTGCGTCATGGCACTGAGCAAGAGCGGATCGTTGACCCGGAAATATTTCGGCTTGCCACCGACCAGCACCGAGACGACGTCGCGGTCCTTCGGCGGTCGCATGGTGAAGACCTTGAGCATCTGCTGCTTTTGCTCGTTGCTGAGCCCGGCGACCTGAACGCCGATGTCCTCGAGGAGTTCCGTCGCTTTCTCCGGGGCGATGTGCGCGACCGTCCAGTCCATGCCGACACTCTCGACGGCACCGGCCTTTTTGGCCTCGCGCAAGGTCCGCTTCGCCGCCACGTTCTTGAAACTGGCGTCGACCAGGTGGGTGACGTTCATCACCATGTTCTCGATCAGGTCGTTAATCTGTGCTTCGCCGCCCTTGAGTTGGCGAATACCGGATCTCTGATTGGCGATGCCGCGCTTGTTGTAGGGGCCGGACGGCGAGTCGTCGATGACCCTGAAAAACGGCACGTAATCATTCTTAGCCCATGCTTCTCTGGTGTCTCCGTCGACGACGCCGGCGGCTTCCGCCATGTCGAGGATGGCATTATTGAAGCGGTTCCATTTTCGGAGCGCGACCTGAAATTCCGGGTGTTCCCTGCGGAGTGCGAGCAAGGTCTGAATATCGGAATCGCTCAACAGGTTCTCGCGGCCCTCCGCCTTGAGGCGCTTTGCCCGGTTGGCAATGGCATAGCCTGCCCAAAGCCGCATCAGGCCCTTGTCGGCGATGTCGTTAAAGATACCCTCGAACCCGCCGTCGAACCCTTCCCTGCGGACGAATTGGCCGTCCGTGTAGGCGATCATGCCGCGCTTCAAAAGGACGTGCATCACGGAATGCAGGTTTTGCGTGAGCCGCGTCGCCTTGTAGGCCGACGTCGCCGCATCGCGAAGTTTGCCGGCGTTGCCGGACTTCTCGTAATGCGCAATGGCGTCGAATTGGTCGACGAGCCCTTGGCGCAAATGCCGGCTGGCGTTCTCTTTGATGGATTGAATGCCGTCGCGGATACGCTCGCCCGCGCTGCGGTCGTCGTGCGCGAGGATCTTCGCCATCACGCGCTCTTGTTCGCTGGTGCCCTTCTTGCGTTCCGGGCCGTTCCACATCGGACCCCCGGCCTTGGCGATGTCGTCGGCCGAAACGCCGGTTTCCTTTGCGACGCGCTCGGCGCGCGACCGCCAGTTTGGCATGAGCGAAAACTTGCTGCCGTCGTCGTCGATGGTTATATTGTCGTCAGCCGCTCCCTCGGTGTCCGAGATTTCGCTTCGGCGACGACTGCCAGCCGTCCCCTCCGGGGCACGTAGGTCGGGTTGAAGGGCATCGTGCGTAGGCCGATTGTGGACCTTAGAACCCACTTTCAGTTCACCGGCGATTATTTTTTCCGCTTCCGTTTCCGAGATTGCGCGGCCCTCACGCGGCACCAGTTTCATATCGGACGGCTCGTCCGCCTGGGCGACGCGATTCTGTGGTGGCGTCGGAACGGCGGCGAACCTTTCCTCGCCCGTCGCTTGACCACCCCCCCGGCCCCGGTCGCGGACCTGTCCGGTCTCGATCTTCCCAAAGATGTCCTCGGCGGTCTGGAAGCCCATGCCGCGCAGCATGTTGGCGACGCGGGCCAGGAAGTCGCTGATCCGCTTGAAGGCGCGTTTGACCAGCGGCAACGCGGATACCGGCTTGCCTTGGAGGAAATCGCCGTAAGCATAGGCGACACCCTCCTCCACGTTCGGCACGCCGTAGCGGTCCTTCCAGCGCTTCCGGCTATCGTTCTCGAGCAACTTCCACTCCTGGTCGGTAAAGAACCCGCCGGCTTTGAGCGCGTGCAGGGTTTCGTGGCGGATCGTGCTTTGCGGGTCGGCCATGGTGAGCGAAACGCGGATGATGTCCTCGAGCGGGTTGTACGCCCCGGCAATCTCTTGGCGGTCGCTCGACGAGGCGCCGGACATCATCATGTTTTCGCCGCGGCCGAAAATCTTCTTGAACACCTGCAGGTCGGTTTCCTTGGGCGCAATTTGTGCGAAGATGTCGAGGACCTGGCGGGCGATGGCCTCAAGGTCTGTGTTCACCTGGCCTTGGCGGCCGACTTCGTAGAGCTCAACGCCCTGTTCGGTTTCGCGGGTCTCGTCGGCCTTGACGGGAGCCTCTTGGGTGCCTGCCGCGGCGGCGGCCCCCGGCATCTGTGCTGCGGGCGGCGTCACAGACCCAGGGGCCGCACCGGCGCTCTCCGGACGGGAGGTGATATCGTCCGGGGCTGCCTCCCCCTGCAGGACCGCAACGCCTTCGGCAATGATGGCGTTCCGCTCCCGCTGAATGAGATCTTCGCGGGTGGGTGGGGTTTCGGGGCGGAAACTCTGGCCGGCTGTTTCTTCGACCGTGATCGCGTCGTCGGTGGGAGCCGTGACAAAGCCCTCACCGTAGATCGAGTCGTTCTCGCGAGGACCTTCGATCTGTAGTTGCGCCCCCTCCTCGGTTGTCGAGAATCCATCGCCATACGTGGTACGGCCGCCTTGCGGCGGGGTCGGTGCGGGAAGGGCAAGCGGGGTGCCGGGCGCGTTGAGCGCGGGCATTGGTGCGGGGGCTGGTTGTTCTTCCGGCGGTGGTGGGGCACCGGGGCGGCGGTAGCGCCCGGGCATGATCATCGCGCCAATGGTTTGCATCAACGCGCCGACGGTGAAACCGGCGCCGGCGGATTCGGCGGTCCCCGTGAAGAGGCCGCGCGACGGGTCGTAGCCGACGAGGTCACTGGCGATGAGGTTATCCGATACAGACTGGAACGCCTCTTGGATGGCTTCCTCGGTACCTTGCTTGGCCGCGTCGATGATGACCCGCTTGACGCCACCGCCGGTGGCCTTGTCGAGCCGGTTTAGCAGCGACGAGATTGGAATTGCCTCGGAGGTGCCGACAACCGCGCCCAGCCCTGCCGCATCATAGGCGTCTTCGATGCTAGCGCCGTGCCGTATCGCCTCTTCGAATTGATTGACCCCGCCCAAGGATGCACCAGCCCCGGCCATCGTGGCCGCTGCCGGCAGACGGACGGCGCGGCCGGCAAGGCCGGTACCGACAAAGCCGACGGCGGACCCGGCGCCTTGCGGTACCGTACTGGTCCAGAACTCATCATCGTAGCGTGGGTTGATGGGGAAGTATTCGGCCGTTTTCTGCTCGATGTCGGTGCCGAATTTATAGGGGGACGTATCTTGCGGAGACCGCGATATCTCGGCGTACTTTTGGCGCAACGCTCTCCGTTGCTCAGGGGGCGCGCCGAAATACGTTTCGATGTCGGCAAGATAGTCCCGGTTCGCTGCGGCGCGGCTGGTATAAACGCCTGGCTGATCAGGTCCGGTAATCTCGCCGCGGTCGATGCTATCGAACACTTCGACGACATTGCCGGCGCGACTGCTTTCGATCAGACCTATGGCTTTCGGCACGCCGGCGGCGACATCGGCGATACCGCGAAGGAACTGAGCCGCGGCGGTGCGAAGACGCCCGCGCTCGGTATCAACACCGGCGGGCGGTGCGGGTGCCGGCTGCTTGCTCGTCGATTGGCCGAACAACTCCTGCGTCGATAACGTGCGCGGTGCGGCGGCGGGTGTCGGTTGAGCGGTCTCGGGCGCCATGCTCTGCGCCTGGGGCATTGCTGCTGGTTTTGGTGCTGCCGGCGCACTGGTGCGCTGCCCGCCGAAAAGCTGCTCAGTCGTAAGTGTTCCCGCCATAGTGTTCCTCAATAAAAAAGACCGCCGAAGCGGTCGTTGCAGAATTTTCAAAGTATGGAAACTTTGACTCGGTGGTTCAGCTGGAGTCAGAATTTCCCCATGCCGATGGGGAGTCCTAGATGACCGGAAGATGTCCAGGTTGTGGAAGTACGATTCGCAGCGTCAAAATCGAACAGATCGACATAAAAGTAGGAATGCGCTCAGCCTATAAGGGCGTCAGCTACGTATGCCCAAGCATGGGGTGCCATCTTGTTCTTGGCGTTGGTCTTGATCCGATTGCGCTGAAAACGGATTTGGTAAATGAGATTGTGAAGAAGCTCCGCACCTGATCGCCGTAACCGCGTCTTGGTTCAGGATATCGATGTTGAGCATGTCACCCCGTGCCTTTGCCCGATCAAGGGCATTGAACATCGTTTCGGCGACGAAATTCTGCGCGTCAATATTATCCATATCGTGTTCCTTTCAATAAAAAGAGGCGGCTCCGAAGAACCGCCCCGTGGGCTCGCTCGTTTTCTTCGTCGCCATCACCGACCTCCCGCCAAAAGTTTGTCGGTATTGGCTGCAAATCGGTCGTAGGCGCTCTTGATCGGCTCGACGGACTCGGGGTCGCCGCCCAGGTCTGTCACCGCCCGTTCCATCTCGTCCAGGATCTCGATCGCTCGGAGCATCGCGCCGCCGAGAGACCGGACCTGCGTCGTCCGTAAACTGAGTGCTGTCATAATTGCCTCTACCGTTGCTATTGTTGAATAATGACGGTAGAATGCCAGCATCGTTGTTTACTGTCAAAAACAATGTTTAACAATCGCTAGCGTTTTACGAGGTAATAAGATGGCACGGACCGCAAGTATCGGTATTCGGGTTAAGCCGGCAGTCAAGCAAGCCGCCGAATCAAAGGCAAAGGAAGACCGTCGAACCCTCGCGGCCTACATTGAACTTCTCATCATCCGCGATCTTGAGGAATCTGGCCATCTTCCAAAGGGCGCTGCCGAGTGAACGGCGGCGGCCCCGGCGTCCGGTTCCGCGACCGTCAGGCGACGCAAGAAGCGATGGATCTCGGCGAGGAATAAAGGTGGTGCGGATGATGTATATCGTCTTGAGTATCGTGACTGCCATCGTCATTATTTTCACTGTATTTGTTCTCAGACGCCGCGCCGCCCACATACAACAATACATGGCGCTGCTCGATCTGTTCTACAGATCGACCGATAAATTGCTGGAAGACCCAGACGTTCCTGTCGAGGTCTTTGAAACCATTCAATTTATCTCAAACAAGATGTACGACGCGAGCATTGTACGCGAAATATTCTTTGCAGTGGTCAACGGCCAAATGACTGACGCCTATGCCAACGGCCGCGCCACACGCCATGACATGCTTGTCGCTTCGCTGCGGCCTGAATTGCAAGGCCTCTACCTCCACAAGCGGTTGCCGCTGGCGCATTGGCTATGACTTATCAAAGCCCGGTCTTCGGTTCGTTGTTGCGACGGTTCGTACTTTTCAGTGTCACGACGTCAAAGCATAGTCGTAACAGTGGCGGCTTTAACGATAGCGGTAAAATCATCGCTTTTGACTTGGTCAGCCACGCTAAGGACCATCACCATAACGAAGTCGCGGCGTAATCCTCCGCCCATGCGCGATGCATTCGGTCTCATAATCGTTCTTACGGTCTTCGGCGGGTTTGGTGCTATGATCCTTTACGGCGGTGCCGTCATGGCCTGTCAGAAGGGCAAGAAGCCCGCAGAACGTGCGGTTGCGGTGCTCTCCGCCCTATTCTACGGCGGTGTCTTCATCGTCGTGGTCCTAATCTCCTTTGGTGCGTTCTCGGCCCCCGCCGCTGCAGACGAGAACGCGGTTCCGCCTCTGCCCCCAGAAATGCGCGCCCGCTTCGACCAGGTCATGGCCGGGCTCTGGCATGACGATTGCGGCTGTTGGCGGTTTTTGTTCGAGGGCAAGGTCAAGGAAATTCACCCGCCCCTGACCGACAAGGACCGCTGGGCGATTATGGGCACGATCGAACGCGGCGAACTTCTTCCTGTCGAGCGAAATAAGGGGCAAGCGCTCTAATTCCGTTGGTTGATATGCGCTCTCTGTTCTTCCGGCGTCATCGGATTTCCCTGCACCGCGCCCACCTCTTGCCACTGATCGGCCCCGATCTTCTGAT
>Ga0222634_1000094_pt1 | contig 52791 bp, 55 predicted proteins | sample AntAcemetageno50_FD_179807 | JGI IMG/M metagenome (GOLD analysis project Ga0222634, IMG submission 179807) | Saline water microbial communities from Ace Lake, Antarctica - #50 | ecosystem: Environmental > Aquatic > Non-marine Saline and Alkaline > Saline | place: Antarctica: Ace Lake | collected... | reverse complement strand
GTCTGTCGTCAATTTCAGCGCGGCACTGGTCAGGTGGTAAAAAAAATGGGGTATAAACCAAACCCCGTTGTTGTTGTGCTCAATCAATCTTCATCAAGTCGTGGATCCTCGCAAGAAACTCCTTGGTAACACCCTTGAGGACAACCGTCATGCCCTTCGCCTTGTCGTCGACAAGAGCCTTGGGACACTCCTGGTGAATGTGACCAATCACCCCACAGTAGCCACAAGGAGCACATCGGCTGCGGGTGTGACCGTGTCCACCACACGTCTCGCATCGGTGTGCCATAAGCCTTGGGCAGGTAACGACCCTGTCAGCATCACGGGTGGAATGGGTGGAAGCGTCGTGGCGCGCACAATGTGCGTCGTAGACAAGCCCGCGTGGTACGTGGCGGCGTGCGCGGGTCATGCTGGCAATCTTGGATTCCAGACGTGTAGCGAGATGGGTGCAGAAGGAACAGGTAGAGGGCACATCGGTCCTCTCGTCTGCGCCGCCGAATACCTGGATCTCCGGTGTGACAAGTGTGGTGGTGCCGAGCTTTGGGAAGTGGGTTGCCATGATATACAGCAAGAGTGTTTGTATGATATCGCCCACGACGATGTCGTCAATTTCGTGATTTAAGCGGAGTCAGCGTGTTTGTTAGGCACCCCCGAACGAAAACGATTATTTTCGTTTTTTGTAGGTGGTTTCTCAAGCAGTCCCAAAGCACGATTTGCGGATTCCCCCATCATCCTCCTTGAAGCCCGAGCGTATCCATTGTAGGTATTTCCTGACGGCCCCTGAAGGAACAAGATGAACCGGATCGCGGATGGTGTCAACCCCGAGCCAGCGTGGCTTGGAGTTGTCACAGAATCGCCCCACCAGCCCCTGTATGACGGCCGACACGTTTAGGCGAGTGGTGGGCGGGTCGTAGGTAAGACCAATCCAGTCCTGACAGAGCCGCTTGGATGCCCTCCAGAACCCCTTGATGATGATGATGGTGTGGTTCTTTGGCTGGGTTCGTAGCATCGTATCCATTGACTCAACGCGCTCTTCCGCATCGTGCCGTAGGATGTCCCAGCCCATCAGATCGGTGCTGGTTAGAGAGGTGAACTGGTTGTACAAATCTCGGCATCCGGTTGTCTGTCGGAAGATGTGGTATCGGTTCTCTCCAAAGGATGCCTTCATTATGTGAAGTACCTTTCTAAGGTATGCTGTGTCGTCGAGGGAATCGGTCTTGAAGAGTCGCTTGTCACGCACCATATGCGCGACACCGTGGTAGGATTTCCCCGGCTTGATGGTGACGACGCGGTGGTATGTCTTCCCCCAGTCGGCCATAGGAGAGCGTAGCACAGCCCCGGGAGTGGCAGATACGGCAAGAACCCTGATGTTTGCAGATGTGAGATGGTGGGGGAGGAGTGGTGATGCTGGGTCAGAACCAGCCAGAGTAGCAAGAAAGGAGTGAATGGTCATCCCGGGCTTGGAGGCGATGTGGCTCTCGTCGATGATTACGAGCTTTGGTGCCCACCGAGAACGGCCCGAACCAGCGTAGTGCGTTGCCTCGTCCATAAGCCGGTTGCGATGGAAGACCCTGGGTCGGAACACGGGTAGCATCCTCTCGGAAGTCTGCTTGAACCAGTCGGAGTCGGACATCCCCGTGATGAGAAAGAGGTCTTCAACGTGAATCCTGCGTGCTGGGTCAGGGTGGGTGGTTGCCTGGATGGTGACTTCCAGGAATGTTCCTGTCTTTCCCACACCCGGCTGTGCGATGAGATTGACCAGGGGTGTTCCGTCCATAAGAAGATACTGGGTTGCCTTGTCTGCTGCTGCCTTCTGGTTGGGGTATACGATTTCCTCCCCCTTTTCGTTGGCATCGTGACGAGCCTGAATGGCCTGTTGCTGGATGGTCTCCATGACGGGAGAGTGTATACGGCGGTGTGTATGGTGCCGATATCCTCAATTCAAACAAAAAGACAAGGGTCCTCCCCCCGTCTTTTTTTATGTGTTTTTGTTTTGTGTATTCCAAAATAATCAAGTCTCTTTCGTATTCTCTGCCACCTTCTCAAATGTGTCAAACTTCACAATCCCAGGGTCAATGTGTTTTCCAGCCAGCCTATCGTTGTTGAAGTCTTCTACCTCGGCTATAACATCGTCACAATGGGAGCAGGACCCCCCTTCGTAGTGTGTCCCCCAAGTCGCCCTGTAGGTGTCATCCTTGTATCGGAATAGGAAGATGTATGTATATTCCTGATAGTTGAAATGCCAGTCGTGGGGTATATGTGTATCGGTGTAGAACTCCAGAAGAAACTCACCATCCGCCTTGAGATATTCAAGGGGATCGTTTGTCGGGGGATTCCCTTGGTTGGATGCGTTTGCACACTTGAGAAACTCGCGCAGGACGGCTGCTTCGGCATCAAGGATAGAAGTGGTCATCTTGGGATTAGGTGGTTGTAACGACAATACCGGCTATGCGTCGTCAATTATGATAAAAACAGGTGGTCCCCCACCCGTCTTTTTGTTTTGTTTCGTGTTTTTGTATGAATCATTCCGTTGAAATCAGTGGATGCAGATGTTGTCACCAGATACGTCTAGTGTGGTGAGCATGGTTGTCTTGCTGAGAATGTCCCGTAGGGCAGAAATCCCGAGAATCCCGATGGAGGTGTTCTCCATCTGGATCTTCGTAAGCGTGGTGTTGACCTTGAGTGCGTCGGTGAGCATGATGGCGCCCCTGTCGCCGATTGGGATGTTGCGGAGTGTGAGTGTGGTGAGTGTGGTGTTGGTCCTGAGTGCTTCCACCATCGTGGCAATCTCCGGGATTCCAATCGCAAACTTGTCAATGGTGACATTCGGACTGGAACCCAGTATGTTGGACCACTGCGGTGCAGAGATGGTCGGCGGGAGTGCTGGTGGCATCTTGATGTGTTCCTTAGTGAAACGGTGTGAGATATCTGGTTTATGGGGGGTGTCGTCAATTTAATCAAAAGAAAACAGGTGGTCCCACCCGTCCTCTTTTTGTGTTTTTTTGTTTTTGTGTTTTTGTGTTTTTGTGTTTTTTTGTTTTTGTGTTTGTGTGTGATTCAGTTCCAGTTCAGTGACGCTTCCCACTCTAAATCCTCAATACCGTGTAGCATGCGGGGAATAGCATATCCATCCCGGCAGTCGCCTCCCACGAGATATCAAGACCCATTCTGTGGATGTCAACCTTGCCGCTGACCTTCTTCGCCTTGTTGATGATGTGCAGGACAATGCCACGAAACTCGTTGTTGTGACCCTTGCGGATGAGATAGAGAGCCCAGTATGTTGCGGTCACGCCCCCGCTTCCCAGCGCAGAATACTCGGTGTGATTCTTGCTGTGATGGATGATGCTGTGGGCGAGAGTGATCCAGCGCCGGTCACCAGTCCGACGTGCGGTTGTGATCGCCCACAGCAGGGCTGTCTCTCCCGCGGTAGTTGTCTTGTCAACTGCTTGCCCTTGGTTGACGGCGAGATACTTGGTCGCGCGTTCGATGCTCTTCGTCATGATGGCGTGTACCAGGGGCGTTGTCTTTCCTGGCATATGGGTATCGGGGCCGATGGTCGCATACTCTTCTGGGGTCATCGTATCAGAGATGGTCGCATAGACGACCCTTCTGCCGTCGTCCTCGCGGATGGCCTGGTGGGCGAGAGTGTAGGTCTTTCCAGAGCGGGTAGAGGGCATTTTGTGTGATATGTTCGCAGGGTGATGGATGTCACATTTTGGGACGATGTCGTCAATTATACAAAGATAGTATGAGGACTCTTTGAAATATGATAAAAAACAGGTGGTCCCCACCCGTCCTCTTTTTTGTGTTTTTTGTGTATGTACGAATCAATCACGAACCAGTTGCGCAGCGCATTCAGATGGAGTGGAATTCGGCCCAGTCCTGCTGCAACTCAAGCTCAGACTCAAGGTCCTCCTTGGTCTCCTCCTCCAAACCAGCCAGTGCTGGCTTCTCACCCGTCACCACCGGCGAATGAACAACGTCGTCATCGGTGGCGACGGCATCAAAGATTTCCTGAATCGCCGCCTCGTAGACGTGGTCCCAGTCAAGGAAGTGATATACCTCGTTGTCTCCGACCCAGGTGGCCATCGCAACACCCCCCTCCCCGAAATCAACGAGAGTAAGCGCCTCGTTGTACCCGAACCTCGTGTTTGCTGTGTTGCTTGGAAGCCAGTCATTGACCTCCTCAAGGTCAACCCAGGGGAGAACGCCAAAGGCTGGGTGGCCGGCATACTGCTGGAATCGGAAGTTGTCCCAGTCGTCGGGGGTAGCCATGTGGAGTTCAGCAGTTGTCGTATGGAGGTCGGTGTAGAAGTAGTACGCGTGGAAGAGGAAGGTCTCGCGGTAGATGTAGTTGCGCACACTCTTGGGGGCAATCCTCCAGATGCGGGAGGTGAGAGCGTACAGGAGGTTCTTGATACACCCGGTGTCCCCCCGGAGGTACCTCGCGAGGAGAGAGAGCGCCGTGCTGTCGTTTGTCCACCTCTGAACCCCGTCATAGCAGGTACGACGGACAAAGTTGGCGTTGTCAATGAAGTCGGCGTACTCGCTGGGCGTCATCATCCCCCGGAATCCGCCGCCGTGGGCGATTACGGGAAAGATGGACTTGGTGGTGGAGCTATCCGGGTCAACGAGGGCTGCGAGGATGGCCGGCGCGTCAGCAAAGATGACCGCCTGAAGGAACTCCTTGGCAGGGTCCACCGTGGGGTTGAGAGATACCTTGTCGCCCCACCGGCGGAGAGCCGAGTAGTCGGATGCGGTGAGCGTGGTGCGCAGGTAGCCGCTGTTGGCGATGTCGCCGTAGAGGACGTTGAGAACGTTGGTGCGAGACATAAACGCTGTAATACGTTCTTGGTGCTGTCTTGTGTGGAACGGGCGCGATGCCGTCAATTCGGTGATTGTTGTAAAATCGTCGGTTATGGAAAAATGGAGACAGAGCCTCTCTTTGTGTTTTTTGTGTTTTTTTTGTCAATCGGCTAGTCATTTATGCAAATCAATGTGTATCATTCAGGCACTGTCCCATCCCTCGTCCTCGGTCTCCATCGACGAGACTGATGCGGTATCCATCGCGCCGTCGCCGCCCCAGCCCTCGATCGGGGGGTAGAAGAACTGCTGGATGGGTTCGTCGTACTCATCGGGCAGGTGAAGGAAGTACATCAGATTGCGGCCGTCCATGTGTGCCTTGATAGCAAGGCCAGTATCTCCAAAGTCGTAGAATGTGATGACATCCCCGCAAATCGCGTGATGGATGACGTGGGGGTATGGGAAGTCGTCGCGAATACGCGTGGTGTCCACCATCGGGAGGATGCCGAAGGCTGGGTGGCCGGCATACTGCTGGAATCGGAAGTTGTCCCAGTCCTTCTGGGATGCGGTAGGGATGGTCCGACCGGTAAGATGCGCCAGCCGGTCGCGCTGGATTCCCCGGTCAGAACGGAAGCCCTTAACATAGAAGAGATACGTGTGGAAGAGGAAGGTTGTAGACAACATCGCCTCATAGGTGTCCGCGTCGGCATCCCTCCAGATGCGCTCCGTTAGAGCGTGGAGCAGGGGAGTGGGGTTGAGGAGGTCTCCGCGGATGTAGTTTGCGAGATGGGCGACTGCGGTGCTGAACTTGTCACAGGGCATCCCTTCGTCATCATACGTGGTGTTCTCGATGTCGATGTAATCTGCAAACTTAGCAGCACCCATTGACCGAATCTTCCCAGCGAGAGGGAACTCGTAGAACACCGCGCTCACGAGGCGGCCATCGGGGCTTATCAGCTCGGCGAGGATTGAGGGGGCATCCGCGAAGATGAGCGTACGGAGGAGTTCCTTTGCAGGATCCACACCAGGGTTCTCAGAAACGCGCTTTCCCCACTGGTTCAGCCTGCGAGCGCTGTTCGCAGAAAGAATGCCATGGGCCTGGGTGTAGTAGGCCTTGTTCTGGGGAGTGCGTCCGATGAGGAGAGCGCTAAGGATGTTCATAGTCTGCGTGCGGTTCTCTTGCGAGTAAGTGATATCTGTATGTATTCTGTATCGAGGTCCTCAATTCAAGGCATCTTTATAAAAAATGGGACACCTGTCCTCTTTTTGTGTTTTTGTGTTTTTGTGTTTTTGTGTTTTTGTGTTTTTGTGTTTTTGTGTTTTTGTGTTTTTGTGATCAGGCACAGTGGCTGCGGTACTCGGAGATGAACGCAATCTCGTCCTTCTCTGTCTGGATGAATCCATCATAGCGCATCATAGCCACGGCACTGGCGATTGACATAGAATCGGTCCGGCTGTTGTGACGAGAAGCCACAGAATCCAGCAGGTCGTCGCTGAAGAGACGAGTGGAGGGGTGAGCAGAAGGGAGGGTTGCCTTGCGCCGAACACGCGGGGGGCCAGCACGAGACCTCCGCACCGGGGTGGGGTCAATCGGCTCCAGGAGGTCCATCAGGGGCTGCATGCTGAACTCGTAGGCCTTGATGCGGAAGAACACACCGTCAAATCGGTCGTGGGCGCAGACCATCGGTTCTCCCCCGGTGCGATGCGACGGCACGACCATCAGCGGGATCTGCCACCCCGAAAGGTCAACCCGGTGAGGGACCTCGGTGCCACACGGGACAAAGGGCCCAATCGCCGTGGTGATTCCAAAGGTCGTGTGTTGTACCTCCGCGTCGGCTGCCTTGACCTCTCCGACGCGCATCGCCTCACACTGCGGATGGTCCACGTCCCAGATGTGCTCAACCCACGTGGTTGTTACGGTAAACCCGCGCACGAGTGCCGCCGCAGTGAATGCGGCCCTGACCTCCCTGGGGAGCGTGCGCCAGGTGCGGGCCACCCAGGGCCAGAAGACGGAACCCACCATCACGCTCCGGCGGGTAGAGCAGAACTCCGCGAATGGCTTGTGGGGCTTGGATTCCCAGAGAAGGTCGCGGTAGGCCTCAACGTTCTTGCGCCAGGTAGAGTCTGCGGCCGCCGTGGCTGCCGCGAGCTCCCAGTTGTTGGAGTATGGCTGGAGCTGGGCACACTGTGCCTCGCACCAGTCGCAGAAGTTGCGGTAGGGGGTCTGGGTCCGCTCTGGCTCTTCGTAGGTCTCCGGGCACTCGGCGTCCACACCCTCGTCGTACCGCTCACCCGCGTCAGCGGGCACCAGGTCATCCAGCACGCGCTGGGTGCGTGCCTTGTGGGTGGGGAGGTCGGCCAGTGCCTGGATAGGGGTAGGAAGGGTCATCACGGTGGTTGCTGCCATAATCTCTTGCTGGGTCTCTTACGAGTAAGTGATGGCTGGATGGAGCGCAGCACGATGCCCTCAATTTCAAAAAATCATAAAAAATGACCCAACCGTGGGTCTTGTGTGATTTTGGTGTGTGGTGAGATGCGCTTAGTCTTTGAGCAAATCAATGGCGTGGCTGAGTGTGGCATGACGCAACAGGGCACTCGCGCGGTTGTCGGGGTGTACGTACGAGATGAGGATTTCTGAAACGGCATCAATATTATTGGTTTGCGGAGAATACTCGTATAGACAACGCAGCGGGCGGATTGCACGTTGGAGATAGTCCACTGGAGAAAGCCAGTCGTAGGTCGGACCAGCACCAATGGACTTGAAGGCGTCAAAGCTGCTCGTGACCTCCTCGGCCATTAGAGAAATGGCCTCTGGCATCCCTCCGTCCATCGCGCCGAATGACTGGATGCTGTCGCACAACTCAATCAGGAGACCCAGCTTCTCCACCGCGCGTATCGTATCCTCGGCATCATACGGGGCCGGGATCGCATCCGTATCATACCCAGCGTCGCACATCACCTGAAGGCGGGTGGAAGCGCGCACGACGTCGTGGGAAACTGGGATGTTCATAGTGGAAGTGGTAAGGGTTGTCATTGTGTGAGGATATCACACGTGTGCTATACCGGTATTTTCCGATTAGGTGTCTTAATTAGAAAAGCACATTAACCCCGGGGTTGATACCATAGAAGGAAAACAGGGCAGTCAGCCCCATTTTTTTTGTGTTTTTGTGTGTGTTTGTCAGTCCAGTCCAGTCCAGTCAGCGTATTCAGATGCACTCCTCAAGCAGCGACATTGTGTGCCGGAGAACCGCGCGGCGGAGGGGGTCGCTTGCGGTATTGTCCTTCTCAGCGTAGCAGGTGAGAATCTCCACAATCTCTTCCACCCTATCCGCACGATAACCATTGTGTTCTCCCCAGATGGACAGTTCCTGGCGCATATCTCCCAGTAGGGTGAGAACTGCCGCGCGGTCCAGCACCCGGTGCATCCGCGACGGCTCACGGCCAGAAGGGCTCGTCACGTGGACCGTCAACTCGCTCAGGATCTTGAGCCACTCCATTGCCCGGGTCTTGAACATATTGTCGATTGTGAAGGAATAGGGAGAGCCGTGTCCCTGCCTGCTGACAGCAGCGGGCTCTTCTTCGGCATCATCACAAACTGTGATGAAGCGTTCGTGGGTATCATCACGATCGTCTCCGACGGGAGGTGTATCGGAAATGTGCACGGCGCGCTGGCGAACCAGCCGGGGTGGATGGTCAAGATCGGCGGAGTCGTGAGATGCTGCTCTTGGGCGCGGGCCGAACGGATTGCTCGGTGGTGCGGCGGGTAGTGGGTGTGGTGTCCTCATAGAATGAGAGACACGCCCAAACACGCCCGACAGGGGGATCCCGGGTGGATACATCGGTGTTGATGTGGTGGGTGGCGTCTTGGGAGTGATACCACATGAAGTCGTAAAGGGATTCGGGAGAAGCACGGGTGTGTCAAATGCGGCCATCGTTCTTGGTTGGTTGTGTATCGTTCCGTTTATATGAAAACGAGGATGTCAATTTCGTGGAAAACACTCCACGGGGGGTGTTCTCGGTGGATGAGGTGGAGAGAGAATACTACATCTTTCACGCTGGGTGCATCGGGAGATGGCGCTTGTCGTGTTCAGGGGCGATGACCCAGACAGCAGCGTTTACTACCCTTTCCCAGGGAGATGGGGTGTAGCTGAATGGGTTCAGGACACGAATGTCGCGCACGACCCAGTCTTCGATCGAACGCCGGTGGAGAGTGCGGGTGATATCCCAAACCAGCAGACCATCGGCGCCTACCACGATGGGTACCACGATGAGCATAGTGGGGTAAGAAATGACAAGTGTGATGACGAGGATATGAACCACCACCAACCCAACAAGGGGAGGAAGATGGGTATGTAGTGGTGGGGTGACGGGGCGCTTGTGCCGTACGGTGGGTATATTCATGGGGAGAGCAGCCATTGTTGGCTTCAGAGTAGCAGCAAAATCACGGTGTTTGTGCTGGTCCTCAATTTGGCGGATTGTAAAAAAAGGAGGCCCAACCGTGGGCGTCCTTGGGGTGTACAGGGTACGATTCTCAGTTTCCGTGATGGGGTGCAATCTCAAGCCTCAAGGGAGGCGGATCCACAGATGCGATGGAGATCGTGTCAGCGTCGTCGTCGATGACCTGGAGGTGGGGGAGGTTGTTCACCAGACCAACCTCTGCCATAGCACCCTCGTGGATGTCGTCCACAAATGCGATGAGCTGGTTCACGAGGGCCGCTCGCGTATCGAGCGCAAACCCAATCATTTCCTCCAGGTCCCGCACGCCAGTGAGGTATTCTGTGGTATCCCGGCACACCACAGAACCCCCTGGGTACCACGAGGGTCCGATGTCAAGCAGCCCCCGTAGGTCGTTGATGATGACCATGTGTTGGTCACTGTATGCCGATGGCACGGCGTAGAGGACAACCATTGCGTTCAGACTGTCCATCGGCATCACGTGGTGCAGGGTCGTGTTGAGACCAGAGAGTACCTGAAACAGGTCAACCACAGTCCTGGCAGGAAGCCGGGTAGAGATGTACTCCCGAATCGCTTCAGACTGGTCGTTGGTCATCGCGGTGTTTCGGCCAATGGCGTTCGTCACGATGTTGGCGAAGGTTTCCCAGATTGGACGAGGCATCGTAGTGATGAGTGTATTGTGCTGTCACAGAGACATACGCGGTCTCAATTTGGGGGTTTCTCTTTAGAAAAAAAGGAACCCAACTGTGGGTTCCTTGGGGTGGGACTATGTCATCTTTGTGTGTTTTTGGGGGTTTGTTTTTTTTTGGGGGGTGTCAGTCAGTCGGTCGGCAGTCATTCACTCAAATGCGGCGATGTCCTCGGCGTCGCCAATCGCTTCCAGGGCCGTGTCGTGGAGCTCCTCGGCCTCGTTGCGGGGGGTGGCAATCTCCTCGTCCTCCTCATCGCTCTCGCTACCGTCCTCCTCAGCCTCCGCCTCCGGTGCCCGGATTGCGGGCGGTGCCGTGCTCGGGGCAGGAGCAGCGGCGGCCTTGGGAGAGGCGGTCTTGCTGCCCTTGGCCGACACGATGCCCTTCTCCTTCGCCCACGCCTTGTACTCTCCCGCTGCCCGCTTGCGGTCAGCCTCGGCGATTCTCCAGCTCTTAAGCGCGCCAACCAGCGTCGGGTTGCGGGACTGGGGGGCGGGGCCGATGTTCAGCGCACGGACGAGCCTCAGCTTGGCGTCGTCAAGGAGGGTAGCCTCTGCGGGAGGGGCGTGGTCGGCGCGGTAGGCGACCCAGTCAGCGCGGGCCTGCTTGAAGTCCTTCTCCTCCACGCCCATCGCCTTAAGGTGGTCCTCCAGCGTCTTGACGTGCGCCTTCGGTGCGATGGGCTTGCTCGTCTTGGGGTCGCGGTAGGACAAGAGGGTCTCCAGCTGCTCATCCGTCAGCACCGGCATTGCCAGGACCTTGGGGGCGGCTGCCTTGGCCTTGGGAGAGCTCGCCTTCTTCGCCTTCTTCGGGGCGTCGGTGCCCGCCGCGCTGGCTGCCTTGGCCTTGGGAGAGCTCGCCTTCTTCGCCTTCTTCGGGGCGTCGGTGCCCGCCGCGCTGGCCGCCTTGGCAGGGGTTGCCACCGCCTTCTTGACCACCTTCTTGGTTGCCTTCTTGGTCACCACCCGGGAGGTGATGCCGCCAACCGGCAGGCAGGCGTTCGTGACGCGGTAGTCCGTCGGAGCGTCCGTCACGCACGCGAAGAACTCGTCGTAGTCAAGCGTAACCTGAACAATCTTGGAGGCCTTGGTCACCTTACGGGTCTTCTCCGAGCCATCCTTGCCGGTGTACGTCTCCGTCTCGCCGGTCGGCATCTTGCGCTCCTTCACTGCGAGGGAGAGGAGCTTGCCGATGGCGACCTGGAGGAAGCTGATGTCGGTGGGCGAGACGTCCTCGGCCTCAAACAGGCCAGCGGCAGCCTTCTTCAGCTTGAGCGGGTTGCTGGTCGGCGGGGGAGGCGTAGACGCACCGGCTGCCTTCGCGGCGATGTCATCGGCGATCATGGGAGACACGGTCTGGGTGATTGCGGCCATTGTAGATTGATGGATGCTTGTACTCTGGTGAGCTAGTGATGGCTCTAACGATTTCAGGATTTGTCCGTCAATTTTAGATTTTTGGCCTGGGTGACCGTGTCAATTCTAAAAAAAAGGAGACCCAACCGTGGGTTCCTTGTGTGAGTGTGTGCTGGAGCGTGCCAGTTCACGCGAACTGGGCGTCACCGGAAAGGCAGCGCGAGCACCTCGGACACCATCAGTGACGCTGCATGGGCCAAGGCATGATCCGGTAAGACCACCAGTTCCCCGAAGAGACGCCTCCGTCAGGCTCAGGAGAGAGCAGCAGGTCGGGGAGCGTGAGCGACGCATCGTTGACGGTCACGAGTGTCTCACGGGTTGCCGTGCTGGATGATGAGGCGACGCTGTCACCGTCGTCCTCGGCCTCGTCGTCGGCATCAAGGATGAGCATATTGATGATGTTCAGCAGGTTCTCGCGTGTCTCACGGGTGAATCCGACCATAGCCTCTACCTGGCGCATCTCGTGCATGTAGCGCTCCGTGTATGCGGTAATCGCGCTGTCAGCGGGGAGCCACGAGTTGTTGCCGAGGATGACGCGGATCTGGTTCAGGATTGCGGTGTAGTGGTCGCCGTGAGCAGAGGTCACGGTGAGGGCATCCACGTCATCCATCTCGGTGGTGTGCACGGCCTCGGTGAGCGTGGTTCCCACAGATTCCAGAACGATGAACAGGTCCACCACGACCCGAACGGGAAGGTCCCGGATGTATGCCGAGAGCGAGTGTTCCATCTCCTCTGTCAGCACGATGGTGTGGGTGACGTTCTGAACGACGGCATCAGCGGCAATGTCCCAGATAGGCTGTGGCATTGCTGGATATTGGGGTGTCTCTCTTGGAAGACTGAGTGGTTTCATACGGTTCTGAGAGCGGTGCCTTCAATTTCAAAAAAAGTGACCCTATCGTGGGTCGTGTGGGGGGGGCTGGTTCAAGCCAGCGCCGGAGCCAGCAGTTCCTTGATGAAAGGGGCGCGGAAGTACCATGCCCGGGTCTTGGGGGCACCCTTGCCGGCACCCTTGGTGCGTGACTGGATCCAGCTACCCACCCTACCGGTGATGCCCCCAGTTGTCGCGTAGTAGGCCTTGATGACCTCATAGTCTGCCTCTAGGTATCCGTATGCTGGGTGGGACGTCCCGAATCGGACGGGGGGGTAGAACGTGACGTCATCACCCTCGCGGAGGTACGGCAGGATGACCATCGCTGCCGTCTTGGTGGCCAGGCGGGTGTCTGTGAATGACTGAGTGAGGAGGTCTTCGGGGCGCATCATTGTCACCGCCATCGTCTCCTTGGGGACCAACACTCCTGTGCGGAGACGCTTCAGGGGGACCGCCTTGACCTCGCCGTCAACACAGTCAAGGCAGGCGGACGACACAGGGATGCCGAGACACTGCTCCAGGTAGAGTCCCACGCGACCCTTGTTGAGGGTCGTCGGGACGTCGTGAGTCGTGCCAACGAGGGTCGTCGCGTAGGCCGTGATGACGCGCGCCAGGGTCGGTCGGGTCGGTGCGATGGCTGCCATGGGAGCAGTTGGGTGACCGCTCAACGATTCTGAGTCGTGTGAGTCAATTACTGAAAATGACTCCCATGGGGCCTGGGGTCGGTGGAAAACACCCCCGGGGGGGTGAGGGGGTGTCTTCGGAGGGTGGGGGTGGGCGGACTGCCCGGTGTGGTGGGTCGTGGCACTCAGGCGGAGGGCACGAGCATCGTGAGGACCTTGCCGAACAGGTCGAACAGGGACCAGTGGGACAGGTTGGCCAGGCGCCAGAGCAGGACACACTCGGGGCGTCCCTGGTCGAGGGGGGCCCAGAGCAGACCCACCCACGTGGCGCGGTGGCACTCGAGGCCGTTGTAGGCGAACATGGCGACCCAGTGGCCGGCGCCGGTCAGCCAGACCAGGGCGAGCAGGGTCAGCAGGGGCAGGGCGAGGCGCCACACCCACGCCGCGGCGGAGGTGAGGAGCGGCCAGACCCAGCCGAGGGTCGTGAGCGGGGCGGCAGGGGGGGCGACGTCAGTGGGGTCCTCAGTCGGGGTCACGGGGGGCGCCCAGGGGAGCTTGGTCTGGCGACGGCGCGGGGTGGAGCTGCTGCGGGGCATACTGCGAGGGAGCACGAGGGTCTTACCTTGGGGGTGTACGCTTGTAGCGTGAGTGGGGGCTGCTGGCCGGCCGGCCGGGGCGCCGCAATTTTGCGCAGATGTCACCGCGGTGAAAACGGCGGATTTCCGAACGCGGTGAAAACGGCGGACGGCCCCGACGCGGTGCGCACGCCGGATTTCCGAACGCGGTGAAAACGGCGGATTTCCACGGGGCGCCCCTGACGCGGTCTCACAGGGGACCCTGTCGACGCGGTACGCGGGGCACACTCTCCCTCCAACAGTCCTCCAAAAGGACCTCCACAAGACCCAACAGTACAATAACGCGGTACATATTTGACACCCAAAGAGCCATCCACAAGACCCAACAGTACAATAACGCGGTACAGATTTGACACCCCCAAAGGACCCCAAAAGGACCCACAGGAAACAACAGTACAATAACGCGGTACAGATTTGACACCCAATAATCATCTCAAAAGGACCCCAATAATCATCTCAAAAGGACCCCAATAACCACCCTCAAAAAACCCCAACAGTACAATAACGCGGTACAGATTTGACACCCAATAATCATAAACGAGATAACGCCCAATAAGCAAATCAAGTACATCTCCCGGGTAGAGTTCACAAAAGATACCGTCGCAGAACGTGCTATGGGCAACCCTGTACAAATACAAGAAGCTGCACAATACCTATCCGATAATCCTAATCGTGGTGGTAGAAGACACAGACGGAAACCCGTATAGGTATCCCATAAAGATACAAATCAAACAACAACGACGGTACAGCAGGTATCTGTCAAGCCGATGAGCACAGGAAATATCCTTACGCGCGGCGTATAAAATACGAGAATGAATAGATATACCAGGCCCGATCCCATACTCGATGATACTCCAGATGGAAAAGGGATACAACACGGCCAGGAGGAACAACACGGTATCCTCCCTCAAGACATCAAGATTCAACGACGCAACACGAAACTATGAGTACCGAGGTGCGTACCGGTCATTCCTGAATCGCCCAACACGTGCTACACGCGCAAGCTCAGAACAGACACAAGCACCCGCAAATACCGAAAAGATACTCACGTTCACACAGGTTGGTACATTTAGCTGGGATGCACCAGCAGACGTAACCAGCATAGAATATCTCGTAGTGGGTGGTGGTGGTGGTGGTGGTGGTGCGCACGATGGAGGGGCTGGTGGTGGTGGTGGTGCTGGGTTGGTGCGAACTGGAACACTTGGAGTAACGGCATCTCAATCGTATTCCGTGGTAGTAGGTGATGGTGGTATTTTTGGGAGTGGTACTGCCAATAACTTGCCATCTGAAACACCTGGTGGTACGGGATTGGCTTCTAGTTTTTCTACAATAACATCACCAGGTGGAGAGGGTGGATACCAGAGCCGAGCTGTACCCGGAGGCGTGGGGGCGGGAGGTGCCAAAGCAACCGCGTTCACCGGAGGTGGAGGTGGTAATGGTGGTGGAAACGCTTCTACACCCGGGAGCGGTGGTGGTGGCGGTGGAAACAACAGCGCGGGTACCACGTCAACAACTGCGGGAGTGTCGGCGGCGGGTGGTAGTGGGGTAGAAAGTGATATCACGGGTACATCGGTGACATACGGAGCGGGTGGTGCCGGTGGAATAGAGCTACAACAAAACAATGGCACGAGCGCACCCGTAAACTCGGGGTCGGGTGGGCAGGGTGCATCAACAGGGTATTTGAATGGTACGAGTGGAGGCACCGGCGGGTCTGGTATCGTGGTTTTAAAGTACAGCACCGCATACGCGAGTGACTAGTGTGTAACTCGTTATAATAGGTACAACAGGCTATCTACACAGCCAACCAGCCAGAAATGCATCTACCCGAACACACCACCACCTGCGCACGAAGATGCGTTCAAAACGGAGCCCACGTACCACTCCTCGGCGTTATCGTATACGGGATAACCCAGTCGTTCCTCGTGACAACCACGTTTACACTCAAGGCGTTTCAAGAAAACTATTACTACTGGAACGGTGCCTATTTTCATATCCCAGAAGGGGTCCCTTCCGCGATGAACTATCTCCGGCAGTTCTCACACTATACCGATACGGGGCACATCATATCCACCCTCTGTCTCATTGACCCCACCTGGACCCCGGTAGCGTTCAACACGCATTTTACAATCAGCTTCGCGTACTGGGTATCACGAATACTCCTAGGACTATCTGATGACGATGATGGGGATTTTGCATCACTCCCCGAAGAAGAACGCCCGTGGCCCGAATGGACCAGCTGGTGGTGGGCACTGAATCATTCTGTGCCGCCCCTTGTGATCGGTTGGACAATCGCGTCTTCACCGGCAGATGCCGTGCCGGTGTTTGATACGCATTCACTCCTCGCGTCGTTCGGATGGCTGTATGCATGGGCGCTGCTGATTTATGTCCCGTGGCGAACGATCACGCACGACGCGGTGTATTCTGTTCTGCGAGCCGGAACCCCGGTATGGAAAATAGTATCCATAATCGGCATCGTTCACGGTGTGTTATTTTTGGGAAATATTGTCGGAGGATTCCTGGTTCCCCCATTCCACACACCGCCCCTCAAATGAGGGGGTTAGGGGGAACCAATGAGAACATCAACAGTACGAGCCCCGGGATTCCTTGAATGAATCGCCCGACGAGCCTCCACATCACCAACCACAAACCCCTCGCTCACAGGAAACGCCTCGCGCACCAGCGGAACACCCGAATTGCTCATCAGGAACCCGACGCCCCTTTCTCGCAATCCCCGCGCCGCCTCAAACAGGTCTCGGTGGTCTTCACCACGGAATCCCCCATCCACGTATCCAACAAAGGACGTCGCCGTTTCTGGAACATACGGGGGGTCCATGTAGACAAACGATCCAGAAGCAACCTCGTGGAGAGCCTCGCGGAAATTACAGCAGCGGAACACCACCTCCGCATCTCGGAATAGACGAGACACCTCCCTCACGTTATCCTCATCAACCAGCCGTGGCTTCTTGTAGTTTCCAAACGGAACGTTATACCCACGGGGTCCCTCGCGGTACAATCCACGGAATCCCATCTTGTTCAGGAACACAAACATCGCAGCAATCTTCGCCTGTTCTTCACCCGTACCACACCCAGCCCCTTCACGCTCGGCGTTGAACCGCGCCCGGGTCCAGTAGTAGTACGACTCCTTCGAGCACAATGCCTCCTGGAGACACGTCGGCTTGCGGTCTCCTTTCATTTCTGTACAGGAGTCGTACTCGTTCTGAATCACCGCGCATTCTCGCAAGAACACTTCGGCGTCGTCGCGAACACAGGTGTACAGCATCATAAGCCAGGGAATGGCATCACACGCCGTAATCCGTCCAACACGAATGCGCCCGTCGCGAACACGCGTGAGAAACCCCAACAACACGCTCCCTCCACCAACAAATGGCTCACAGTACTCACTCATTTCCAGTGGAAATCGTGAGAGTACGTCTTCTAGAATCTGGGTTTTTCCTCCAACCCATTTGAGCAGCGGCTTGACCATTCGTTCTGTTCTGTTTTGATTCTGATTCTAAATGTGCGATACCCACGGTATCGTTGACTGGTTATCAATTCTTGATTCCGGCCTCTACAGACACAGCTCTTCTTCTCGCATCTTTCGTATAGACTCGATGCTATTACTGGAGATTGGAGCCGGCAGCACCTCCGCTGGTTTGGGTTTCAGAGCAACCCCGTACCAGTGGATTCCCCCCGCCATCCTCTTCTTATCCAGCCCGCAACCACGCAGGACATTCGGGAGGATACGCTTCATCGCCCGCCGGGTTGCTTCCGTCGGAGCAGAGTCGGGCCCATAAATATGGGTCAGCATCGCCCACTGGAGTTCCTTGAATGAGATGCTCTCAGAACGATCCGAACTCAGTATGTAGTTCCGACGGAGGGTTGCTTCCACGCGCTCTATCGTGGGATACATGTCGCCCGAAAGGGTGATATTGCATTCTGATTGAAGAGTCTCCCATACATCCGTTGCTGGTTTATCGGGGTTTTCTCGGATGACCCGAACGATATCCGCGCTGCTGACCACATAGATGTTACCCAGAAGTTTCAGTTCGGAGAATACCGAGCAGAGGGTATCCTTGTACGATTTGTATGCCCTTGTTACCGGGAAGTATGCCAGGGTGTCTTCCGCGGTGTTATGGTAGATGTCGTACGTGGTTTGTTTAGATACATCGGCCTTGTTATCAACCACACCGAGCATGTGGGTATCATAAAAGTTACTCTTGTCGTGAAACCGGTACCCTGTCACATCACCAACCCGTCCCATCTGAAGAACATCACCGTCTGATGTAATCTCTGGTTCTGGTCGTAACCCGCACATAGGAGTAGTGGATGGTGGCTGTCGGGTACACTCCGGGAGCGGAAACCTCCACGCACCACCACTACCGCCACCAATCGTGTTTGTGGGACCCTTCTTATCGGCGTTACCGGATTTGGATTTGGGTAGTTTACAAAATCTCTGAACCGCCCTGATGGCATCGTGTACCAACCCAACCACGGCAGGAACGTCTTCTCCCACGCGATTCTCCCCATCCTCTGGCTCATCCCCACGAGTCTCTCTGTCGTCGTACAGCCCACCTATCCTGTAAAACACGCCCAGGTCATCGAGCATCTTACATTCCTGGAGCGTCGTAAACACGGTCGCATCCGGGGCATCCGTGTCACTCAGCGTGTGTACCTCATAATCAAAGAGTTCGGGATCGTATATCTGATGCACGATGGAATGGAAGTCTTTCTGAAAATGATGAGTTGTCTTGGGAATCAGCCTGGTGTAGTTATCAAACACAATCACCGACATATCTAGTGTAGATTCACTACACTGATGTGTCCGTACAAACGCACAACTACACAGGGGGCTCTGCCCACCCGGGGGTTTAAGGGGGGCTCTGCCCCCCTATTTGAGCCACACGTACACCAGCTCCGAGGCTCCCTCGCCGCCGCTCGCCCCCGTCCGAGACTGGATTGGCATCCGCATCGTTGTTTCAATCTTCGGCAGGTCTCCCCGTATCGTTTCGTACATCTCCTCGGGCATATTCAGAGCCATCCTCCCACCACGAACCAGGTTCGCCCACACACCCCGCACCACGGGCCGGAAGAACTTCTCAAGGAATCCCTCGCGTGACCCGTACCGGGGCATCCCACGGTATTGTTCTATCGTAAAATACGGAGGACTCGTAAACACCAGGTCATACTTCCCACGGTATTTTGAGAAATCAACATCCTCCGAGGGACCAAACGTCATCGTTACCCGCTCATCCCCCGAGCCATCCGAACCGGGCCCTTCGTCACCCAGCGCCCGCACCATCCGCGAGTATCCCCCTCGTAACTCCTGGTTGGCATCAAAGCCATAATACGGAACGCCCATCGCCATCGCCGCGAGACACCTTCCACCCCACCCAGCACTAAAATCAAGAACACCCCTCCGTGTCCCAAGGGAGCAATACACCCATTTTGCAAACGCCGGCCGGAACTGGTTAATCGTCCCGTACCACAGCTGGAACGCGTAGTACAGGCGAGTCGTCTCCGACGTCCCTTTTCCACCTTTCTTGTCGCGCCCCCAGCGCCGCACGACCCCTCGCAGCTTCCGCACCTCGGCTGGGTCGTTCATTGCTTCCCAGAAGGAGAGTCCTTTCCGCGTGCGCGCCTTAAGCCTCTGGGCCAGGAAAAAGTGATCCAGCGCCGGGAGCCCAACACGAGCCAATCCAGCCAGTTCTTCTTCGCGGCATTCTCGCCTCCGCAGATCCGTAAACCCCTTGCGCGCCTTTTCAAGGGATGTCACACGAACCATCTTTGCTAACTGGGTGGGGGAGACACGTCTCTCGCCCCCTTTCTTTTTAAATCGGGATATCCGCATTGTTTTCTTGTGGCCCTTTTGTTTGTTTCTGAGAGTAACCCTCCTTGACATCTATAAATTGAACGCTCATTTTAATAGATATAACACACTACACTATAGAAATGACCAAATTCTTTGTAAACACTAGAACATCAAGTCTAACTACAACGACTCCTACACCTTCAAACCATACGATCGTAGAAAGTGATTGTGTGGAGTACCTTTGCACCCTAAAAGATGAATCTGCTCAAATAGTTATTGCAGACCCACCGTACAATATTGGAAAAAATTTTGGGAACAAGACACGAAAGGGGAGTTCTGGTGGCGACGGTAAGATTCTCACAATGTCACAGTATCTATCTTGGTGTGAATCTTGGATGAAAGAATGTCTGCGTATTCTTCGTTCTGATGGAACAATGTTTATCTATGGATTTAGTGAGATTCTTGCGCATATCCAGGTGAGACTTCAAGAAGTTGACCCGACTTTGAATGTTCGGTGGCTTATTTGGCACTATACTAATAAGACAGTCCCATCTCTCAAGTTTTGGCAGCGTTCTCACGAGAGTATTCTCTGTGTATGGAAAGCAGGCCATAAGTATCCGGTATTTAATCTAGATAACGTTCGTGAAGAATATACGGATGGATTCCTCAAGGGCGCTGCTGGGAAAAAACGTGCGGCAACAGAGGGTCGGTTCTCACGGGGCAGCAAGGAAACAACTTACACGGCTCATCCTAGAGGAGCACTTCCGCGTGATGTGATTAAGACCCCGGCTCTTGCTGGGGGAGCTGGAAAAAAGGAGCGGGTGAATCATCCTACACAAAAGCCACTTGCTCTCTGTAGGAAACTGATTCAATCTGCTCGTAATCCTTCCCTTGGTGACACTGAGTTGTGTGTGATTCCATTTGCTGGGTCTGGTAGTGAATGTGTTGCGTGTGCAGAACTAGGCGTTCCGTTTGTTGGTATTGAACTGAACCCAGAATATGTTACATTGTGTAAAAATAGGGTATCTATCACAAGCCCCCCTGTATCTTCTACTCCTACATCAGAGTGACGCAACAAATGCCTCAAGATCCGTTTTGCTATGAATGGCATTATGGTCGCCGATGAATCCCTTTTGCATTGCCTTTTGGAGTTCAAACCAGTGCCCTTCTTTTGAAGAACCGTCACCTTTACCCTGTACCGTGACAACCCCTGCGTCAAACATTACGCCAAATACATCATCTCTTTTGATCGCCCAGCAGCGAACATCACACGAACCCAGTAGCACCACTAGGAGGACTTGGAAATCGTGCTTGTCTTCTAGATGTTGAAACTTAGCATTAAGAGCAGATTCATCCAGAACAGGTTTTTTCCATTCTCGCGAAGATGGGGCCCATAGACGAGCCGATTTAATCTCCACGTTTACTCCCATACACTTTGCGTCGTGCCCCGAATCAGTTGCCTTTGCCAGTCCAAGACAGGACCGAATATAGTGCTCCATATATGAACCAAATGGCTTAGATGTGAGTTCAACAAAACGCATTATACATTCTGGTGCACACAGACGCCTGTATACATCTTTCTGACTGACCTTTCCTTCCGCACATTCTTCAAAGCAGCGTGTGGCGAGTGTTTCGTCCCAAACGCTATCGTTAGCAGGAGAGGACATGTTGGGTGCCACACTCGTGTCACGAGTGACGGTATTGTGAAAGAATGGACGAGGAGTAGATGTCATTATGAGTAAAAGTATCCGTGTTACACCATCCGGTCGTCAATTGACGACCCGACCACACAAACCAGCCGACTCTCACCTGCCAAATATGGCAACCAGCATCATCCTGACGAATGACTCCTGGAGGATTCATCTCACCCCCGAGCAATGGAACCAGTCGGAGTATCTTACGGAACTCGTAGAGCTGGAGGGGGACGACATCGGCGAGGATCCCATCATCGCCGATGTAATGGGTATGTGCATCCCCGAAGAGGACGCGAGGCGCGCCGTGATGGTGCTAGACGCATTATCTACGATCACCGAGATCCGGGAGAACATCCTCGGCTCGCGAGACGGCCTAGAGATTGTCGCCGAACTGCAGCGCATCAACAAATGGGTTCACATCGCGCACAACCTGCGCAACCATCCACTGGTCCGATGGATATTTCCAAACCCGAAGATGATGGCCTACGCGGGTAACGCATACCGCGCGATTACGAAGCTGACGAAGGAAAAATGCGAGAACATCCCCGTGTATTACACGGATTGGTCATTGTTCCTCCTTCTGCGGCTCAACATCTACCTTCCAAAGCGCAGGAAAGTCATAGAGAAGGAAAAGTCGGAATACGCGAGAAAGGGGTACTGGACTCCCCCAGCGAGAGATTCGCCCGCGGAAGCGTTTGTGAGTCATATCATGTGGGCGTGTGTAAACGAACAGTTTTATGACGTAATAGGCCCACGAACCCACGCAACCGACTTATTGTACAAGATGCTGCGTCACGGTGGGTCCGACCTGATACGCCGATGGTGGGACACATTCCAGGATGACGAGATGTTGAAGTATCACGCCAAGTATACGAGCCCGTACAGCCCCCAATCGTCATACGGTATGGGTGGGTTTATAAATCGCCATCTCCTTGATGGGCCACATAGGGACCCCGAGCTCGCAGAATTGCTCCGTGAGAAGTTCTATCATGACCCGTAGGCTACGCCCTCTGAAAAACCAGCCACGACACGTATAGCCCGTAGAAGTTCTTGGAGAAGAGGTCAAGGATGTTGTACATCACATTTTTCCATAGCGAAGGGAGCGTCGCCGCCACGCCATACAGAGACCATACGAAGAACATTGCTGGGTAAAGCCAGTCTGACCACCAGTCTGCCGATGAAGCCCCCCTGGGAAGCAACCCAGCGCCACCCACGCCCACGCCCGTGCCCGCACCCACGCGCTTGGGGCTGGGTCCGCGCATCCTGCCGAGGATCCAGAACGCAACCCCAAGCGCAAAGAACCCAGTAACCGTGGAGGTCACGATGTCAATCGTCCCAATCTCTTGGAGGAAACCCAGTAGCAGCATCACCCCGTTCGCGACGACCATACCCACCACGGGTGTCTGATTGGCGGAAAGCCAGTCCCAGAGCGAAAACCTATCTTCCGCCTCCACCGCGTCTGGATGACTGCCGTCAGCGCCACGCTTCCACTCAAAGAAGAGAGCGGTGGAAATCAGCATCACCGGGGTGGTGAACATCCAGTCAAGGTACCGCACCCATGTAACATCCAGAGACCCGGCTGCGACGACCGCCGACCCGAGGGCAACCCATCGGTACCAGTGGTAGAATACGATCTCAATCACCTGCACGATATTTTCCAGCCACAAGACGACGCCCAGGGGTGCCTCCCGAGACCCAGACGCAGGCGCGAAACTTGACGCAACGATTCCCACCAGGAGCGCTATCCACTGTACAACCAGTGACCCATCGATCGTAGCACGGAGGAGTGTTGTTGCCATCTACCACGGGTTTATTCAATCCGACTCAAAGCGACGCATACAATAGAATATGGGAATCTGCGCTTCACAAACATGCGATTGTTTTTGTAGCGAACACATGATGTCATATCCCGGTGACCGAGTTACGGTTTCAACCCTGATGCTACACTGGGTATGGCAGCACGATATCAACGGTATTCTGAAGTATCTCCACGAAGAGGACCCCCACGGTGACCGCAAGATCGCGGAGCGCGTGAGAGATACACTGGATTGTGTTCGGCACTACCGGGATAGGTCCCGCAGACAATTTCTAACACGCAGAGAGCGTAGACGCTATGATGAGTTTAATAGGATATACAAGGGGCGGCGGATAGCTGGTCAACCGATAATAAGTGATGAAGAAAACAACGGTGTGGAGTTTATCGCGGATCATCGTATGGTACAATAATGCGGTACATTTTTGCCACATCACGCGTTCACGAGACTCCCACGGATCGTTAGCGTCATCGCCTCCTCCGCCCAGTCATCCCCCAAGAGTGACTCGTATTCATCGGGTTGAATCACCCTAGCCTGGATTTCATCATATTCCCTGCGGATTTCCTCTGGGATCTCGGTTCGGTCGGACTCAGGAAGGGATTCCTCTCCTGATACAAAGATGTCATAGTGAACCTCGCCGGGGATGATTTCTACGATATCATACTCCACGTCGACCACAAACGTCCCGCGCCGGGAAAGGATCTCGTCCTTCTCGGATTCATACAGTTCCGATTCAAAGATAACCGCCCTACATGTTTCAGTATGGGTGATCGTGTACGATATGCCAATGTGTGTCTTTACAAAGGAACCAGTATACTCGGCGCCATACTTGTCCTGATTGACAAACGTGTGGGTTGTTTTCGCATCTCCATTGTAGTGGCCTTCTAACCATCGCGTTTTCGGTTCTCAATTTGTTCCATAAAACACATAGAATGGGTTCTTGTTGTTCGGTCCTAGATGAGGTACGCCGCGGTCCGGTACGCACACGATTTGACCTTGACAACGCTCCGGAAGATGCTCCCAAGTCGGTAGACCACGTGGCGACGCCACCCGACGCGCCAACCAAGAATCCCAACGAAACACCCGAAAAGAGACGCTTCCGATTCCCCCTCATCGGCCACAAGAACATCCGCGACCGAAACACGAACCTCAACGCGTTTTTCCCGTCTCCGTCCCGAACCAACCGCACTCACCAAGACGAAGAGCACAACAAGTCTCACCACCTAACTCTCTTGAGCGACCTTTACGAGTTCCTCCCGCAGGTCTCGGTTCACCTGGTTGGGCTGACATACCACGCCCGACACCCCTCTCTTCGTGATACGCTGTATTTTCTTTCGTATCGCAACAACCCACTCACGCAGAACCGTCGTTGGACGAAGGAGACGTACGGCACGACGTGGCCGACCGTCGTGCGCAGCTCGGCGGTTCATACCTACGACCCGATCCTGAAACACAACGTCAGAACAATCCACGTAACCGACCTGCTGATATACGATGCCAAGGACTATATCCCTGGTGCGGTGTACGTTGTGATGCGCGACACGGATGGGAACGATCACGCGATTGTCCCGTACCACGCCCCTACGATGGATGGGCACCAGTACGGCGCAAGACTGGATATCCAGCAGGAGATGTACGTGGATGAGATGGATGCACTCCTGACAACAATGCGGACGCGCCTCCAGAAACCACCGGAACAGCCAGTGGTAGAGCCAGTGGTAGAGCCAGTGGTAGAGCCAGTGGTAGAGCCAGTGGTAGAGCCAGTGGTAGAGCCAGTGGTAGAGCCAGATGTGACAGAACAACCAGTGGAAACGTCATCCGCCGAGATGGAAAACACAGAGGGCGCGGTTGGCGATGAGATCGGAAACGGCGTAGAGACAGACGACGAGGATGGGATCACAGAGGATGACATTGACACCGCACCACACGTTCGTATAGAACCAAAAACAGGATACGTGTCGGATACGGTAAGGATAATGGAGGAGATTATGGGCGATGCTACAAATTGACGACATTCAATATACAACGAATGCAATCCACAAAAAATATGCCAAGGCATAACGTTCCGGATGTGCGTGAAAACTGGCAACTTGGCGCGACTCGTGGGGGTGATTCACACGAAATCAAGGTATACGACGTAGTCCACCGAGTAGCAGCGGAAGCGGGAAATCATATCCGTGTTGTCAGAAAGCCAAAGATGCTCAAGCACATATACTACGAAATTGATCTACAAAAGCATCCAGAGGAATACCGGCGAACAGATACGTCCGGTGCGGTATGGTTTGATGAATCTACGAAAAGATTTATGCACAATAAGGCTGATGGCACCCCTCGCTATGAACTCGGAGGTGGTATGGTTCCGGATATCATGATGATGAATATGGATACCAAGCGCTGGGTGTTGATTGAAGTCAAGCGCCAGAACGCAGCCGGTAACGCACACGAGCGCATGTTCCGGTACATCCCCATCATTCCGGAGCTAAAGCTTCGTTCAGGGGTGGAAAATCCATTTATGGCGTGTGTGTGTGGTCCAATCTGCAAATCATCCAAGTATCGTTCGGAGATACGTTCGTCATTTGAATGCTGTGGTCTTTCTCAGTGCGTACATCTCGTGGATGATGAAACCTCTCTCATGGAGTGGATTCGGTCATCTCCTCTGCGTGAGATTATGGGGTGACGGATGGTTCCTTGTGAAGCACGACGATATACTCAACCACGTTCCGGTGATTCCCTGGGTCCGCACCATTTCCAATGTTTGCCATGATATTGCGCGTATGGTCTATCGTATAGACATCACACGATGACACCGATGGCAATATTTTCATATCGCGAATCACTGTCTCAATCGGAACCAGTGCCTCGTTGCTGTAGCTAACCACAACGTGCTTCACGGGAAGGCGATTCACAAGGTCACGGAACGCCCCAAGCGCCCGCGACTTCGTATTCCAGGCGCTCTTCATTGACGCATCATGACATCCCCCTCTGGCGACCCTGTCAATCCGCCGGTTTGTCTTGAGACCAACCTCGGGCTTGTCCCACCGGGAGATGCTGTCCCAGATGTGATAGTATGTCGCGTACGAATGTGTCGTGTATGGTGGGTCAACATACGCAACATCCGCGGGCGGGTATGCGATGGCAAGCGCATCCCCGCCAATAAACTCTCCCACCGGACCATCCCATACAGACCACCCACCGTTAGGTAGTCGCGATTCTAGGTTCATCACGTTCGCGGAACGCTTCGCCCATTGTTTGAGGTACGCCTGCTGAACCCCAACGGTGCTATCCACGGCATCGAGGGCGAGGATAAGGAGCGCGACCAGTCTTTTTTCCATAGCAGCGGTGATTGTCCCGGAAACAGCCCACTGCTGGATCGTGTCCCGGATTCTGTCTGCGCGTATCCCGTTGTGTGGCTGCCACACCCGAACGGTATCTCCCGAGACGCCGTTCGCGGGAGCAACATCACAGTACGTGCGCGTGATCCATCCAGCTTCTTCACCACCCACACCCCCATCTGCATCCCGAGCCGCTGCTTCGTCACCAAGCCGGTCAAGTTTCTGAGCAAGAGAACGCAGTGTCCCAAGCTCGTCACGGGTTGTGCGAAGAAAGAGTTCGGTGTAGTTCTCGCTCGCCCACGCGAGGTCGGATGCGACCGTCTTCCATCCTCGTTCACGGAACGCCTGGCTGACCCGTGTTGTACCGGCAAAGACATCTAGGATTGTCGGCGGAGCATCGTCGTTATCACCCACGAGCGTCTGGATGGTATTTAAGATATACGGAACCACCTTGTTCTTGCTCCCGATGTACTTGACACCGTGCGTGCGAAGGATGGGCGGTGTGCTGGATGCCATCTATCAGATTGTATGTACGGTGCTCTATGATAAAACTTGTCCGTTTCAATTAGATAGATGGAGCAGTTTCTTCCCGAGTTTGTGTACGGTGCGACAGATGGAACGATCACTACATTTGCGATTATCGCCGGGGCTATCGGAGCAAATCTGTCAAGGACTGCAATCCTGGCAATAGGCATCGCGAGCGTTCTGGCAGACGGGTACTCCATGGGAGTATCCAGCTACCTCAGCGAGAGCGCCAGGCACGAGCAGAGGGAATCCAGCGATACAAAACACACCCCGATCTCTTCGGGTGTTGTGACGTTTGTGTCGTTTGTGGTGGTGGGAATCCTCCCCCTCCTACCATTCCTTGTATCACATCGCATTACATCCGCTGTAAAATGGGCATCCTTCGGTCTTGCGCTTGCGGCGTTTGCTGGCATTGGGTATCTCAGGGGTATCATCACGAGCAACACAAGCCCGTTTACAACATCTCTGGAGTCATTCTTAATCGGAGGAAGCGCGGCAATGATCTCGTATATTACCGGTAGCCTTGTCGGGCATTAGACCTCAAAATCAAATGCTTCATCGCCCCATATCGCCCCCGTCGTAGACCCCGTGCTTTGGGAAATACATATATCGGGGTCCGAAGTGAGCCCTGCTGTGGGGTTTCCCGCGCCGATATCTATCTCCGGAGAATGATTGTCGTCTCGTAGCGTTCCCCGTTCAGACGACAGAATCGCACCCATATATCACAAAACCACCGGTATATCGCAACGAACATCTACTGCTATAACAACCTTGGGGGGACGCGAAACATCGCGAGGGGGTTTCTCACGCTCCGTTCCGCATGTAAATGGAGAGCCGGAAAAACACGTGTCTGATACCTGGGGCCGTGGTGAGGGCTGGGGGGACCGCAGATAGGATGGGATTTCGCAACAAGGTTGGTCACGTTCTGAAACAACTCCCTGCAGTCAGGAGATAGAGCGGCTGGTTCTCCCAGCATAACCGGAACGTCCTCGCGGTATGACACCCACCGACAATACATCCCTATGGGGTCTGTAATCCGGAGCACACGGTTCCCTGGATATGAGTTACACCAACATGTGATATGCTCTGGCCATTCACCGGTCTCGTTCCATATAACTCCCCATACCTGGTATGTGGTGTTGTCTATATATCCGGTATAAATCAGGCGTTCTACAATGTCGCGATACACACCATAAAAGTTGCCTCGCCATCTACGAAGGTCCCGCACAGATACGACCCATCTGGATAATGTCATCATGGTATTTTTTGAATGAAGTGAACCCGCTAAGACCCTCCCATCAGTAAACGAATGTTTATGGTCTCCAAAAGTTTTACCATTTCATATCGCTATCGCAGTGGGTGATTCCAGCGGCCGAACTCGTCTACGCGACATCATTCCTCCCATCTCGAACAATGAGTTATCCGAATTGAGGTCACAGCTGGCTTTTGCGCATAGTTAGCACAAAGAAAATCACATATGGCCTCCCATAGAACCACCACCGCACCCGCTCCGTACGCTGTCATCCGGATGCAGGATTCCCGGGCTGAGCTTGCCATCGCTCCCCAGGATATCTTTCTGACGATGGCAGTTTCAGACCACGACGCGTACCAGCAGGCCGGTGAGATCGGATGGCGCACGAGCATCGAGGCGTATAACACGGCGGTCGCGATGGCAAACCCAGCACATGTAACCGGGGGCGACAAGGTGTACTCACGACCCGTTCACGTAGAGAATACCCTGGGGAGCGTGATGCGGTATCTTATGTCATCAGTAACCACGTATGTCCCCGAGTATATGGCTACAAGGGTTCATCTCGCCGGCGACTCCAGCCTCCCGGAGACAACGCCGTACATCCTTGCGGTTGGTGGAACAAGAGACCCGTTTGTCCCCCCAAGGGTCGTCTGCTGCTACGCGATGTCATATGCAGAAGTGATTGCTACCATCAGCCTTTCTACAAGGAGGGAAATGCGCGAGTTTATGGGGGCAGCAAGCATGGATTTCTACCCGCAAGACATCATCGCGATGCGGGAGGACCCGTTTGATTACCGTTATCGCGCCCGCGCGAACGAGCCCAGTTCCGTGGAAATGTGTCCCAGACACGACACGAGATGTGTGGTCGCCAGGTCGTGTCCCGGCATCGAATACAAGTACGACTACCCGGGTCCGGCGAGCAAGGAGATTAAGGCGATGGAGATGGTCTAGTTGGAGTCCCAGTCGTCCTCTAGACGAAGAAACATACATACAAATAAAATAACCAAGGCTATCAAGATACAAACCGCCGCCCCGTGCTGCTGTCTCCGCTGGTTTGCCCTGTTTTCATCTTCCACGGCCCGTGAACTCGTGTCGTCAAGCGGGGCGACGGGGATCGCGATGTGGGGTGGATAAGCAGGGGCTGTGTCGGGGAGCGCCTGATACGAACCACCGGAGTCTGCTGTCTGCTCTATAATACTGCCAATCCCTTGTATACACCCACTGGTTCTACAAACGGGACATATGTCTCGTCCATTTGCACCCTTTCCAGTATACCATTCGAGGAGGCACTCGGAATGCACCATCGGAGAACACCCACATTCTGTCATCCGCAATCGTATCCGCGGGTCACCTTCTTCTAAACAAATAAAGCATTCGTCGTCCATACTAATTGACTCGTCGGTGGTCTAAGGACTACGAACAACATACACTAGTAATCACACACCCAGCCACATAATCGGTCACATGCTCAGTTCCATCTATAACACGGTATTCGGGGAAGCACCTGCTCCCGCCCCTGCGTCGTCTCCTGCGTCGTCTCCTGCGTCGTCTCCTGCGTCGTCTCCTGCGTCGTCTCCTGCGTCGTCTCCTGCGTCGTCTCCCTCATCACCAGCATCGGTTGCCACCGTGCAATCAGCAGAGTCAACGGTGATTCGGGCGCTAGACAAGGATTCGCTTCAGCTCGGAGAAAATGGTCACCCGGAGGTGTGCTGGAACACGGGCGATAGAACGATCGATGGTCTTCGTGACCGGGTCGTCCAGCTGTTCTTTCAGATGGTTCGCGTCCGTGGCACCCCCGTGGGCCGCCTCTCAACCCTACGGAAACTCAGCGACAAGTACATGGCCCTGGTGAGTGATGCGAAGCGCCTTCCCGCCAGTGCCGAAAGGGATCATCTGGTGCGAGTGCTATGGGCACTCCCAACACACACGCGCGATTGCGTGAAGGGCAAGGGTGAGCGCGACATATCGTATGCGCTCCTGGTTGCGATGTACGAGAATGACCACATCGATGATGACGAGTTTGTTCGCGTGGTCCAGTACTGGGTTGGTGTGTCGGGGAAGGGCGACACCGCTCCTCCCGGGTCGTGGAAGGATGTTGTCAACCTGTGTAACTTTATCGCGTCTTGGACCAGGAACCGCAGCCATCCCCTCATTTCAAGGCTGATTGACGTTCTTGGCACGCAGCTTCAGGTGGACGATGAGGCTCCTCGTAGCATCACCGACGAGGGTCGTGGGGTGTCGCTATCGCTTGCCGCAAAGTGGGCGCCGCGCGAATCTTCCAAGAAGAACCGGTGGCTGTTCTATCGGCTTGTTCGCAGCCTGAACCCCGCGCTCGGAGACTTTGCCACGACTCCCACGTCTTCTCCGGTGTTTACGGGTGCTGCCAGGCGAACCAGGAAGATGCTCGCGGGGCTGAACAAGCACCTTGGGACACTGGAGGTGAAGCAGTGTGGGGGAAGGTGGTCGGAGATTGATGCTACCCGGGTTCCGGCGGTTGCGCTCCAGAAGCAGAAGGTTGCGCTGCTGAACGAGATCCGGCGAAAGGTCGCGGTCCGGATTGGACCAGATGGCGAGCCCATCCCACGGAGCGCTGACCCCGACCGCACCGCCTGCGCAGAGAACTTCCGGAAACTCGCGGATGCCGCCGCGAGTGGCGACCCCGATTCCAAGGTTCGTGGTCAGCGGGCAAGCATCTACGATTTCGTTAGGGATGCTATGGTGCGTGGTCTTTCGGATGCGGAGAAGAAAATTCTAGAGGCTCAGTGGAAGGACAATGGGGAGCAGGTCTGCTCTGGTCTGCCCCCGATGATCCCGATGGTTGATGTTTCGGGGTCTATGACGTTAGATAACTGCACACCACTCTATTACGCGATCGGCCTCGGCCTTCGTGCTTCGGAGAAGACGCACCCGGCGTTCCGTCATCGGGTGATGACGTTCTCAGACATCCCACAGTGGGTACGTCTAGATGACGACAGTCGTGACGGAGAGACCCCCTCGTTTGTTCAGCGTGTGCAAAAGGTACGACATTCTTCTTGGGGGATGAACACCGATTTCTACAAGGCCCTGAGCATGATCCTTACGAGGCTCGTAGAGAACCGCGTGCCCCCCGAGGACGCGAAGAACCTGGTTCTCGCGGTGTTCTCGGATATGCAGATCGATGCTGCTGCGACCCGTGGCAGAGGAACACCACAGACGATGCAGGATACGATCAAGGAGATGTACGCGGAGCACGGTTATGAGCCACCCCATATCCTTTACTGGAACCTCCGAACGACAAACGGCTTCCCATCGGTAACAACGGAGAAGAACGTCACGATGCTGAGTGGTTTCAGCCCCGTCCTCCTGAACGTTCTCGAGAACAAGGGGGTCAGCGGGCTGTGTGAGTACACGCCATTCCGGATGGTAGCAGAACTGCTTGATGACGACAGGTTTGTTGTCTAAAACTAGAGTATAGATATAGGATAGATGGCAGCATACACCCATACCGGAGGAACATTTAGTTTTTCATTTATGGGATATGGTACAGGACAACTCTACGGATACGAACATAACGGTGTGAGCGGTGTAACGATTGTGATACCTGAGACCGCTCTAAACAACTCTTCGGATAGACAGGACCCCATTGAATACATAGGGTTTATGAACCAGACGGAACTAGAACCGGGTGTATTTGAGGGTGTACCCTATGGTCATATCGATACGGTTGTTATTCCCCCGACAGTTCAAGTGATACAGCCCAGGAGCTTTAAGGATTTAGGAATTAAAAATCTGGTTTTTCTTGAATCACCCGGTTCAGGAGAGAGTAATCTCGTCGCTATCGGGGAATATGCATTTGCCGGAAACAATATCCAATCCAGTATCACAATTCCCCCCAATGTAACAAATATTAGAGAAGGCACCTTTAAGGACAACTCGTTGGCAGGGGTTACGTTTCACGACAGTATAACCGAAATACAAACTAGCGCGTTTGAGAATGCGTTTGCGTCTACGACGAATGACCTCGTTATGCCACATATCTTACAAAAAGTCGGACCACGCGCGTTCAAGGATGCCAATCTCGCGGGAAACATCACGTTCGATCTTCACGTTACGCTTATCGGGGAGGACGCCTTCCGGGGGAACGCGATTACGTCGGTGCGCCTGAAGCGAATCGGGGATGTCACAAAATCTAGAAACATCTACTCCGGTGCATTCGCGGATAACTCACTAGGATTTGTATATGTGAATGGTCCTCCCGGAGAATGGACAATCCAAGATGACACCGCGTTTGAAGGGGCAACGCGCGTATTATACAACACATTCAACCTTGTGTCGTTGATTGAACCAGAACTCAACTTCAACTTCGCCGAGGGGTCATATATAGTTTCTGGTGTGAAATCTTATGATGAAGAGTTACCAGACCCATTACCAGATGGTGAGGTTGGTCTATATATTGACGTTCCCGCAGCACACACGGGACCAGAGGGAACCCTCCCCGTATCGGGGATAGAAGACTCTGCTCTATATGACAAGGGGATATGGGCGATAGATTTACCCGAGAATACGATGGAAAGCATACCCCAAAATGCTTTTTCAATAAATCCCAATCTAGCAGACCTGATAATTCCAGCGCCGCCCACCGGAAAGATACTCACGGTAAACTCTAGCGTATTCAACCCCAATAATACCAATACTCCTCCGAAATATACGGAGGTGTTCTTTTCAGGAAAGATATTGGATTACTACATCGAACCATCATATACTTTTGACTTTGTTCTTGATTACGTGTTTGAAGATGGAAGGTTTAGTTCTTCGTACCTGGATCACCCAGTTACCAATAAGATGATCGAGAATACCACGTCACTTGAAAATGGAACGATTGGGCTTTCGGAGTTCAAATCACGCCTTATTCTGATTTCAAATACGGAAGAAGGTAGATTCGAAGTAACACAGACGTTTCTTACAGATACGCTACAGGCAACTGTTGCGGGTTCTGAGTCGGCCAATCCATTCACAGTATCGGGTGTACTTGACGTCATAGTACCAAGACAGAATAACTCTTCCTATGAGATATTTACGGAGAATACTGGGAAACAGACCTATTATATCCCCGAAACACGCAATACAAAGTTTCGTATTACCTGGAAAGATAATGCGATGTATGAAATGGAAATATCTGGGGATGATACGTTGTACATCGGACCATTGGGTTCCAGTACGACAACACAGTATACTCTCGGTGATGAGATTAGTTTGCTATCGGTGAATGGTACTTCGGCGTATTACAGTGCGGCAGCCTCTTCGATGATAACAGTAGACAACACACAAGAATCATCAGAGACGGTACCTTGTTTCTTAAAGAGAACACGGGTCCTGACCACAAAGGGGTACAAGCCGATCGAAAAGATCACGCGGCGCGATCGCATACTAACGTCTGACAATACGGTTACCAAATGCAAACTAATTAAAACACGAATCTATAAAGCTACACACGAAACGGTCCCGTATAAGATTCCAAAAAATACATTCCAGAAGGGAATACCATCTCGTGACGTATATGTATCACCCTGGCACGCCATCCGAATCTCTAAAGAAGGAATATGGACAACCCCATCCGACATAAAAAATACAAAAAAACTAACGGGGTATATTGGGAAATCATTTGTGTATTATAACATTGAAACGGAAGACTACTTATCGGACACCCTCGTTGTGGAAGGTTTACCGGTAGAGACATATGGTGGGAACTCTCCACACAAGGTTGAATATTGTAGGATTAGTAAAGACAATGGCATGTACATCCGGCAGCTGGTACATGATACACCATCTAGTCGCACACAACGTCTCTGAATTGAGTCTTTCATCGGCCTTCGCACGGGAGCACACCTTCTCAACCATGGAACCAGTTACCGCGCTTGAACGACTCGTGCTGGCACACCCAGAGCGAAACTGGCGGTGGGCTGCTCTGCCAGCTCATCTAGAGATTCGTCCCGAGTTTGTATATGCTCACCCGGAACTCCCGTGGAGTACCGACTGGGCAATCTATGAAAACACCAACATGACACCCGAGTGGCTCTCCGAGCATCCGTCAATAGATATTGACTGGAACGCGTACTCTAAAAATCCATCTCTCACGAAGGAGTTTCTGTGCGCGAATCTGGATAAAGAATGGAACTGGGTCCGGTTATCTTCTAATCCGGCCATCACGTCGGATGTAGTGGAACACCTCCTTGAGGAACACCGCGCTGAATGGTACTGGGGACAATGTGGCCTATCAAAGAACCCGAGTATGACGTACACATTTGTTGAGGACCACCCTGAGATGCCGTGGTGCTTTGACACTCTATCGCTCGTGCATCAGCGTGGTAATCGTGTGCGGATGGACACAGAACTGGATTCCTACCGGCGGGTCACGAAGCGAACCACGCGCCTTCGGCATCAGCTGATGCGGGTTGCGTGGCATCCTACTCGGTTTCAGGACTGGTGCCTTTCACAAGAAGACAAGGCGGAGCTAGGATAGGATGAAGGGGCTGTTTGGAAGGATCGAGAACGTGATATTTTTATTTATGACACATTTATCCCTTGTGTTTGTGTTTGCCACGATTTACTGGGTTCTCCACGAGTTTGTTACGCGGAAGAATGCGCTTGTATCCAGCCACAAAGACAAGAAGGACCTGACGTGGTTTGACTGTTTCTACTTCAGCATCGTGACACAGACAACGGTCGGATACGGCGACATCGTGGCGGTGAGCACCGCTGCCAGGGCGGCAAACATCATACAACTCCTTTCTGTCTACGGTGTGGTTACATATGGGATATTTGGATAACCAATTCTTTTTACGTCACGGGTAGAATGAAGACCCCAAGACACCGCAAACAATCAAAACACGCAAAAACCCAGCGCCGCAGTCGGTCGTCACCCACCAAGTGGGTCCACCACCGACCAAAGAACAAGTACGCCAAGTTCGTAAAACTCCTCGGGAAACCAGCGTGGTGCGTCAACCAGCCCCACGGAATGGCTCTGTGGAGACCCAGGGGTGGGCTAACGAGCCTGTTTGACGAGCACCTTCTCCGCGACGAAGACGTCTCCCATTGTGTTCCCGCAAAACACCACGACTATTTCTACAGCTCGGTTCGCATCTACGTCCCACCCAGCAAGCGCCGGGACGTGCTGCGCATCAGCGGGAGCATCGCGTACGACGGCCTGAAGAAACTCCTGACGGCTCGGTGTGCCAGCATCGAGGCGAACATCGCGACGCTGTACCTGGGGATGTGTGTTGCTACGGGAAAGATGGACATCGCCAACGTGAAACGCGAGGGGCTCTATGGGGCATACATTCGGGGAGAAAAGGAGCCACACGACGAGCTCAAGCGGAAGATGATGGAGATGAAGCGCGAGAACCACGCGAAGCACAAGGAAGAACTCCGGGTACCGCGTGACCCCTTGGCATTCAAGAGTTGCTAGATTACACATCGTATTTATTTAGGAATCCTGAATAGATAGAATGGCTGCCGCATCAGCAGCCGAACCATCGTTAGATGACGCACGAGCCAGAGTGAAGGCGCGTATGGATGAGTTGTCTAACCTAAAGGCAGGAGATACAAATCACGATTTTCGCCAAAATGATTGTTTAGATGGTAGAATCGTTACACGTGTACGTGCTACAATAACAGATGATGAAGCTCTGAAGGGAATACTTGGGCGTCTTAATTTTGAAGATTTGGCACTGATTCATTTCTTTAAAAAAAGCGGTATTTATCAGAATATAAAAGAGGTTACATTGATAAATGACCTATCTGCACCTTCGGGTGATTTTGAGTATAATAAACTACGTATTCAACCCAGTGGTCCCCCGGAAGGCTATCATGATAATTTAAAAAGATATGTCCTCTATGTGACAGATGCGTCTAGTTATAATGAAGTATATGTCGTAAATGATGGAGTCAAGCCAGTTGTGCTTGTAAATGGTGGTATGTTTGAGGGAGACGACAGTGCTCATTTTGTTCAGAGTATCGCACGAAGAGCCGATTCTGCTACAATGGTAAATCCAGTTGGAAACAGGAGATATATAGCTAAGTCAGATTCAGAATTACTGTACGTCAAGACTTCATATAATCAGCTAACCGGTCTATTTGAAAAAGATACTATGGATTCTAGTTTTCGTCTAGACGGCAACTATGGTGAACTAGGAAATAACTTAGATAATTTTACACAGCACATACGTAGCTCTGATGGTGGGGAGATAACAGTTTTATATCATAATAAAAACTCGGGTCCATCTATCAGACAACAATCACATTTATACTGTACTGGAGGGTCATTACCAGGGCTTGCCAATGCAGAAGCAGATATGTCGCCAGTTGTAGCTCTCGTCGGTGGCGCTGGTGGTGCTGACTATAGAGGGTGGTTTCTTGATGAGAAACGAGCCGGTGATTATCGTCAAGTACTGTTAGCATTGCGACTGTCTGAACTTGGTAAAAAGGTATTATTTGTATCGATTGATAGATTAGCAGTCGCACTTGCGGTTATCCTTGGTGTACCCGCCGGGATGATTGGTGGAGGTAATACAGGCATAACACTTTTTAGATCAACTGCATTAGTAAGGGCAATCAATCCTGCAGATGGTGTATCTGTAGCACGATATGAACAGGAGGGATATAAAAATTTGCTTGAACGCCTTGTTATTTTTCACAGTCATTATGCCCATATTCGTGCTAAGTTAGATGAAATAAAAAGTGTTCTGGATGCACGTTTACGGGTGCGCGTGAATGGGCTCAGGCAAGCCTCCCCGGTTAGGAGTTTCCAATTTAGAATCACAACGATGTACGATATCGTATCCACTATTCGTGTCATCCGTCAAATAGACACGCATATAACTGAAGTAGATAGACTGTATACATCTATCCATGCGAGGATTGGACCCATTGGAGTAGCACTTGGAAGTATAGGAACGACCGCTATCGGAGAGTGGAATGATTCTGCACGTACGATATTAGGACCCATTGGTGTGACTGACGAATTCTTATTAAAACTTGAACTATTTACAGCATATAAATGGATACCCTCGGGTGATATAAATAATATAAGTATCAAAGCTGGTCTCATTGAGTATGACTATGGTGAATGTCATAAAATGGATAAGTTAGTAAAGAAAATCGCTACAAGTCTTCCACCTACGGGGTCTAGTAGGCTTTCAAGGGGCGCATCTAAATACAACTACGTAAAGAAACTTTCAAGAGAACTGTATAGTTTTTATTTAGAACCATTGGCCGACGACGAACTGGTTGTCCTTTTAAATGAAATGTCCCGCGCGGATTTTCTACGCGATGTAACTGAGACCAATCTGACTACAGTAGGTGAAGATTCAACCATAAGAGGCGCCTTAGAAGGAAATATTCTTCCAGAGCCGGTATCCCCTGCAGACATCGCTTGGATCAATACCGTCGTTCCAGCCATTGTCCCCCCCTCTCCACCGGCCATAGTAGATGGTATTCGTCATTTAGATGGGGGGACAGAACAAGATGCCAGAACCAATGATATAGTTGGTGTTTTAAGGAATGTCAAGAATTGTTTTCGCAACTTACTCGGGAATCTTTCACAGGTTGTTATGTCCTATCGCGATGGAATGTATGGAAGAGCAAGAAATACGGGGAGTCAGATTGGGAAAGGCTATTCAACAGGGTACATTGATGTGTATCTTAATACGACGAATGAACTTCTATATGACTGTTTGTATTTAGGAATATTGAGTAGAGACAGCAGGGACGATTCCTTTATAAAAACCACGAGCGTGATTATTGGGAATGTGGTTATATATTGTCTTGCGACAATGTTGTGTCTCCGTAATGTTACAACTGGTTTAAAGTTGGGTAGCAAACCCCAACTAGACTCGTATCTAGAAAGTATTTTACGGCTTCAGGGGCGTATAGAGTTTGTATCTGATATTAATGGGTCGATCATTCCTGAGTCAGGTGCTGCTAGCGGCACAGATGAACTATTAATGAGAGATATTGCTTTTGTATTTTATAACAACCCTAGAAACGTGAGTGACTTATTAATCGGGATGTTACGTAGTGGTGACGAAGTACTAGATCAACTTGTTCCACCGGCACCCCGTATGAGTGGTCGAAAGGAATCTGGATACGTTGGCGAAGAACGACGTGGTGGTCGGGGGGGGATGTACCACAGTAGGAGAATTGGTGATAGCCGGCGACGTGGTGGTCGAACGAAACCTGGGTACGCTGGCGAAGAACGACGTGGTGGTCGGGGAGTTGGGCGTGAATGGGTCGACGATGGGGGTTCCGATGACGAGGATCGTGGGGGTCGTGGTATGCCCAGAGACGAAGACCGTCGTGGTTCTGGTGCAAATATAGAAGCAGATGTCCACTCTATAATGCGACTGTTAACCGAAAAATATTCCCCACACGCTGCCGCGGCTGCTGCTAGTGCTGCTAGTCCCCACGGCTCCCTTGAATATGATAGATATGGCGTGTATCGGAGACCAGCGGCGGCTGGCCCACCCGGTTACTTTAATTCGTTGGAGCCAAGAACGACTGCTCGTTTAGGATTGGTGTTTGGTAGAAAAATGATGCCATCTCAGACGAAGCGGCGCGGCGACCGTAAGCACCACCGTGGTACAAAGCGGCAAAGCCGAAAATGCCCGCGTGGAACCATCCGCCGCAAAGCATACAAGACCAAACGGGGTATCACCGTGCGTTCATCCTGCATCAAAGACAGGGGGCTTCCAGGAAAGGGCAAGCGGCTTTTTACCCTCCAGAAGGGTGGCCTTTCTAAGTACGGGTATTCCCTTAAGGATTCCAGTAAGAAGACTCGTCGCACGGCGCTGAACAAGGCTCGCAAGACCATCCCGCACGCCACGCTGGTTCGCAAGGTAAACGCCCTCTCCGTCTTGATGAAAAACACCCACCCCAAGTACGCGGCACGGGCTCGGGCAGACGTGAAGTGGCTGGGTAAGACTCAATCATAGGAACTCATCCTACGGCAATCGGTACAGGGACTCGTTCCCCATGACAAATTGTCACAGTATTTACAAAACTCTTCCTTTAAGAACTCAATACACGACCACTCCGATGGGTGTGTATTTCCCCTCTTTAGGGAATAGTGTACTACCCTTCCGTCCTTCTCTGGCTTTTCCTTTTGACACTGTTCACATGTCTTGGTGTTCATCGTAGTGGAACTGATTATGGTACTCGTACCAGGTTCTGTAGACAGACTCAATTGAGGTTGTGAGCTCTGCTGGGTAGTGGGATGTTACACCGTCAGTAATGCCCAGGCTGCCACATATACTATTCACAATCAACCTCCGCGAACTCGCCGCTTCTGCCTACGTCGATCCACATTTCGTGTACAAATATCACTGGTTTCCCTGGAACTGGGGGATTCTGTCTATGAACCCCGTGATTCCCGGCTGGCTCGTGGTTGTTCTCCAGAGGAAGCCATGGGACTGGATAACTCTTGCTGAGCAACCATCGTCGTGTACCATCCGGAGGCTTCTGAGGCATAAGCTAGTGTATCCTCATCACCACGTCTCACCAACGACCCGGTTTGATGAATCTCATCCGTGTGTGCACAAATGGCGCGAACGGTGCGCGAGGCGCATCGTGTATGAAATCTATCACCGCCTGGTTGTCCCCAAGCGACGCATCCGGTGGATGAATCTTGTAAACAAGATACTCAACAAGAGTACCTCGTTTGGTATAAAATATGAACGCGTGAACCGGTACGTTGCATCGTTCCTCGCGCCCGCTCTATTATGCCAGGCGCCCATTTCTTGTCCTTAGAACCCAGAAATCTGCTTCGCATGGTACCCGAATGCCGCAAATCCAAGAAGAGACATCACAGGATACAAAAACTCGGGAGACTTCTGTCCCGTCCAACCCAGCCATATCAGCACCGGCCCAACCACGAGCGCGTGAAACACAGAGACCCACCACGGGCTGGGTAACGACGCCATCATTTTCTGACCGTGATACAGTGTCACAACCAGCCCCATCACGAGGAGCAACCAGTAGACCCAGCTGGGCTGGGTAGCATACCATCCCCCGATGTAAACGAACAGGGGAGCAATGATCAGCACGTGAAGCCAGTTGATGATAGGCATTGACATCTACCGTGACCGACGTTTTGTCTGACGTGGTCGTCCGGTACCCCGTCTCCCTCGCTGGGTCCGATTGTGGCGTGCTATGGTCCCGATCCTGTATACCACCTGCGTGGGCTTCTTGGTGTGCGGGTTTCGGAGCACGATATGTTTTCCCTGGGTGCGCCTTACAACATATTTTTTCGCAAACGCAGACGGGTCTGCTGCTGCCTGTGCGTTCATCGACTCGCCGCACATCTGACAGCACGTCATCAGGTGGTAACTTCCCTTGTATCTGCCACTGGGTATCTTCAGAACGTGCGGTGTTACGGTGGTTGCGTAGCCGTATGGGGATGACTTGTTCTGGGGTGGCGCGTGGGGACAACAGGCTTGTCCATAGCGTCCGTTGCGCGGCTTGCTGCACGGTTCACCTGCTTTGTTCTTACCGTATAGTTTTGGGTGTGACGGGGGCATCTTCTATTGTCTCTCCGCAGAATACTTGTGGTATGCTGCCACAGAAGCAACCATCGGTGACCACAGAATGACAGCTGGTACCGTAGAAAGACATACCGCTGTCGTAAACGAACGGGAATAGATGCTGTCTTCGCAAAAACCTCGGTGTACATCATTCTACATTTGAGAATATGCCCCTGGAAGGACAAATGGGGCACATACAACACACGCAGCGCCGTACATCTTCACCGAGGACTGTATCAAACGAGACATTCTATCTTCCATGGTTGGAACACATTAAATAGACACAGAAACCTACCTAAGCAGAAAAATCTGTATAGTATTGGGGCGGACAGGGGTAAGAGGAATATATACGATTGTGGGGAACGAATGGTAAGTAGAGTTGCGTTTTGTATGATTAGGATTTGTGTGTTGCGTTTTGTATGATTAGGATTTGTGTGTTGCGTTTTGTATGATTAGGATTTGTGTGTTGCGTTTTGTATGATTAGGATTTGTGTGTTGCGTTTTGTATGATTAGTGTGTTTTGTATGATTGTGTTTTAGAGTGTAAAATATGTCTCCGATATGGACTCGTAGACATATAGTATTTCCGATTTATAAAACTTAAATTGTTATTAAATGAAATTGGCGATTTAGAGTACTCTAAATCGTCAGTTATGTTGTTGTATCCACAGAGGCACCTCGTGTGCCGCCAAGTGTCTATTTCTAGTATCCCCAGTGGGGATTAAAGAAATGAGTTTCTATCGTAGATGCCAGGTGAGAATAGCCTTGATATTACAACCGAAAAAGAGTCAAGCGCGGTAAAATCTCTTCGTAGGGTTCGTGGAGCGAACGCCATAACCGGTGGGACACGGGACTTTCTTCACTTCCTTCTGGATTATAATATTGTCTCGTTCACAATCTCATTTGTGATTGCGCACGCTTCGTATAAGGCGATTTCACAGATAACTACGTATGTTACGAGCAGACTTACTCGCTTCCTAAGAGTTGGATGCAACAGTCTTGCGGAGTCTATCGTGACACTCTTTTTAGTATTAGCCGTGTGCTTTGTATTCATCCAGTTTGTATTCAAGCCGCTGATTTCCAACAAGCATCTTTCGGAAGAACGCCACCTGAAGGAACTCGTAAAGGCAGCAGAGGAGAAGAAGCTAGAAAAACGTGCCGACGAAGCAACAAGTCAGATGAACAGGCAGCTCTCGTTTTTGGACCCAACCCATAACCAGTTGTTCTAGTCACACGCACGGGCGCATCTAAATTGAGGACTCAGAACCATCCGAAAGAAGGATATCACAAGTCACGCCTAAAGATGACAACTCCTCGTGTTCGCGCAGAGATGATGCTTCGTATGTTCAAGACATCCCTCTCAAAGATACCATCTGATAACAACGAAGACGGGGAACTCTATGGAAACCGTTTTGGAACCATAGACCAGGTCACAGACTATCTCATCAGATGCTTTCAGAGAAATCCTCTCTTTACACCTGATTTTGCTGGAGAAAATCCCGAGATTCACGTTCATACTATTGAAATCGCGAGAAACCCATCGTGGTCTCCCCAGCAGGTTGTTGAACTCACGATCGAAAGCGGTGCCAGCCCTGATCAACGTCGCGACGTCGCCCGAAATCTTCGTATCTCACGCACGGAACCAGTTCACGAGTGTGTTTGTGCGCTCGTGGGTGAACAACCAGAAGGAAATGCCGAAGATTCAAGATACGTATTCCAGGGAACAGCAAAAACACAACCGGTATCACTCGAATCGCTGGTGCGATTTGTAAGAGAGACTGGTGGATTTATTCACTGTATGAAATATTATCGGGTGATCGAAAATGTGATGTGCAATCCGAATATCCCGTTCGAAACCGTGATTCATCTCGCGGCACAGACTGGGGTTCCCGAGGCAGAAACACAGTGGGTCAAAAACCCATTTCGTACATACAACACAGAATACGATGCGTGCAACTGGTTTCGGAACAAGAACCCCGTAAACATCAAAAAACTACTGGATTGCGTTGTATCTTCCCACGACCACGTAAGAGAGCTTATCCATGCCGAACCACATCAATATGTTCCGTGCGTGTTCAACTGCCTCCTGTCACTCATTAGCGCAAACCCGGTGTGGGATTCCCAGATGGAGGTACTGTACGGGGGTGTTGTATGGTCGCTGATGTGGGATGTGCTAGGAGAGATGTACGCAATACAGGGTAGCCCTCTGAATGATGCAGAACGCCGTGATATCCGTGACTATCTCCACCATCGCAACCCATCCTGGTGTCTGTCAAGGAGACTCTGTCAGTTGTACGCAGACAATGAGGTTCCCGACACGTTATTGCTCCATAGAGCACCGGCTCCGTATGACGAGTTGTGCTCGACCGTTACGATGGGTGACGGGATTAGCCTTACAATGGTGATGAGAGACCATTTCAGATATTATTTCCAGACTGGGTTTGCGCACAAGAAAACACTCCGCACGAAGGATATTCGGTGGTTTGCACACGCTGACATGCTATTCTATTCAATGGCGTCTCTTGCGGATTGCTCCACTTTGTGGGGGGACGCGGGGGAGCGGATTGCTGACTTTATCTTTCGCAGGTGGGTGATCCCGCGAAGGCGCAGGCGCGCTATCCAGAAGGTTCGCGTGGTTCTTCATAGCGCACAAGAGCGATGTACCAATCGGGTTGTTTCGTATCACCACGCGACTTCCGCGATTGCGTCGTTCTTGACCGTCTAGATGGACATCCTTCTATCAGAAGGACCTGGAAACCATATTTTCCAAACATACATGAACAGAGGGGGATTCGAACCCCCGAGGCCGTAGCCAGCCGAGCTTAAACCGGCCTCCTTAACCACTCGGACATCTGTTCAGAAGGCAAGATTCATTTTGTGTGAACAGACCTTCTCTTCGTAGCCTCCACGGGGTGGTGGCACTCACTAACCTGCCCGCTCCTTTATTTAAAGAAGTTGCTGTGATGAATCTTATGGAACTCTCTAATGTAGAGAGTGTGGGAAGAGTTCTTCCCAAACAAATCTCAGGAGTCGGAATCGAACCGACGACTTAAAGAGTTACAATCTTTCGCTCTGCCAACTGAGCTATCCCGAGTAGGGGACTGTCAGGAATCGAACCTGAGATTCATGCACCCAAAGCATGTATGATACCACCGTCCCAATAAAAAAGCAGAATACGCTTTTGTGTTCAGTCGTTCCCAATATGATTAACATATCTCAAAGAGAACATCATATTCATCCGCGAACACAACCGGACTTTATATATTTTCATGTGTTTGCTGTAACGTATTCTAACACCATCTCCAATCTGGAAATGATGGGAACGTAATGTTCCCATATGGCGATCCCAGCAGGATTTGAACCTGCGACTTAGCGATTAACAGTCGCTCGCTCTAACCAGACTGAGCTATAGGATCTAAAAGGCTTTGTTCTATTTGGAGAGTTTTGTTTTACCATTAAACTACTGTCTACGAGAGACAGGGGGGATTCGAACCCCCAATCGAAACTATTTCTAAATGTAGTTGCTGTGAAGAACAAAAATGCGTGCCACAGGTTTTCTCCTGTGAACCCTTTTGGGAACACGCGGTTTACATAACCTTTTAACAAAAGGCTACGGGGAAGTTAGATTCCCCATTCATCAATAATACACTGGGTATTATTACTTTGTACATTGTTCACCAAGAACTGCCGTTGCTGAAAAACAACGGTTGGATTCGAACCATAATCTGAGTTGCTGTTACGTACAAAAGATTGATATGTGTTACAGGATTTGAACCTGTAACACATAGGATTCTCGCACAGGGAATCGAACCCTGGTTTCAACGGTGACAGCGTTGTGTACTAGCCACTATACTATGCGAGATGTCAACACTCTCTAGTAAAGAGTGTCGGGGGGTAAACTCCCCGAAATATTCCCGACGGGGTTCGAACCCGCGACCACCAGCTCATAAGACTAGTGCTCTACCAACTGAGCTACAGGAACAGATATGTGCTGTATTCTTAAAAATTTATTGAATCGCTGTAAAGAATACAATAAGTGATGCCTCCAATCGGAGTTGAACCGATGACCTTCGCATTACAAGTGCGACGCTCTACCACTAAGCTATAGAGGCTAAAAAGATACTCCGAGAGGGAGTTGAACCCACGGCCTAACGATTATTAGTCGCTCGCTCTACCAACTGAGCTACCGGAGCAGATTGGCTGGAATCTAAGATTGTAGATTAAAAGTCTAGTCTTAGGGATTGCTGTCAAGATTCCATATAAATACCTCCGACGGGGATCGAACCCGCAACCTCCGGATTAGAAGTCCGGCGCGCTTCCAGTTGCGCCACGAAGGCGGTTGTTCTTCCCCCACAATCTCTATTCGCCCCATCGCCTTAGGCCCGCGCAACCACCCCTGCCCTATCATATCGGATAAAAAGAGGATGTATTTTAAACGCGATCAGATGTGGGAGGAGCGGTTTCGTGAAACCATATGAATCAGCGTATCGATTGCTCGCTGTATAACCCTTGTTTTTCTTGAATCTACGTGTTTCCCGCGAGAGTCGTCTTCGGGGATGTTTGTCCCGTCTGTAATCTGGACCTTTATCGGACCACGGATTCGGCGCAGGAGGCTCATGATGTGCTGAAGCTGGGAACTGCTTTCGTGACGACTATGGTATTGCTCAAGGGGTACAACCGGCAGCGATACGGAACGGAATGTTTCGTGATCGTGGATTCCTTCTAGGATGGCTGCTAGGTCCCGGAATGTTGCCTGTGAAGGCCCACGGAAGATAAGAAACTCTAATGAAGGGTGGTCCGCGATTGCTTCCTGGAGGTCATCCCTCACGTCATCAATGTCCGGATCCGGTATGCCTATCCTGGTAAATCTCTGACTCCCCCAGAACCGGAGACCCATTTCTACACGGACGACACTCGTATCGGGTGAATGGTTTAACAGCCACGTGAGATCCGAAACGGATTTTGCGTAGATGATCTTTATTTCTGAGGAGGCCATATCTACTTTAAAAGTTGGTATGTGTATTCCTGCTTGCGTAAGCATCCCGACACTCAATTTCAAGGTATACACAGTATGGTGTCCTTGAATATCCAGCTTGACGTTGGGAGCATCCTGCAGTCCCTGTTACCATTTCAAAATCAGACAAAGCCTTTGTCCGACCGGTATCACCGTGTGATGCGTACACTGGATGATATTCTGCTGCGTGTCGTTGTTACCATTCTTACCATCGCAACGCTTGTACTGTGCGCTGTTCTTATTCCACAAGCAGCCCTCACCGTGGAATCACTGGTTCATTCCGCATACAGTATCATTCCGTCATTTCAGTCCCCCGTATGGTCATCGGTGCTGTATCAGGTTGCCATCGCTGCGTGGTTTATGTTCTCTTCGTGAAGGGTTAGTTTCCAACGGCGCGCATCCCTCCCATCGCATTCTTTCTTGATTTTTCACCGCGACTACCATCCTCGTTGAGGAGCTGTCCACCAACACGGATTTTACCCAGGGGTCCCCCGTACCCATTCCCAGTGACCTCACGATACATCAGATGCGCGCATCCGCGCTCTGCCATTGCCATTCCCCGACCGCGTTCGTCTAGCATCACGACCCCACAACCCAGCGCAACATCTCTTGTCGCGAGTGGGTCTCTCTTCTGGTCAACACGGAGTCGGTCATTGGATGCACCAAGTCCAGCACCCCCAGATGGCCAATACAGGACCTTCCCACCCGGGGTCCCCCTCACCTCGATCGGCTTTGTTCCCATTCCGGAGATTCTCGGCACACGGGGTTCAAGATATACCCTTCCCTGTCCAACGATGCCCCTGCGCACAACACCATCCTGTGGGTCATCACCAGCACCCAGCCAGCGGGACCCAGACATCCCCTCGGATGCGTGACCCTTTCCACCCGACAGCCCCATGCCGTCTTCTGCGAGGGAGATGACGTCAACCAGAGCAACCAGCCCTATCAGGAACGAGGGTACCCGCAGACCGTTTCCCATACAGGACGCACCATACAACGACATACTCAAAAGGATAAGACCTCCCGCGTCTAGGGCAATCCTGCGGAACTCTACCCAGCCCATTGTCTTGAGGTGCTTGTACACATACCGGATACCATTCACAATGGGTTCCGATAATCTCTCCATAATCTACTACTACTCACGAGGTTTCCGACCTTACCCAGACCCATCCCAGTACAAGCATGCTTCCGGGAAATACGAGGAGCCAAGGATGTCATACGCGACGCAGAATGCGTGAAACAGCGCCTTGTCCTTGTCTTGTACCCAGTCGGGCACTGCTCGTCGTTGCGTATCTGGGTCTGCAGCTGTCGTTTTGGGATACTCAACCATCCTGCGACATAGCTCCCTTCCGGAAACAGTTGTCTCCGGAGCGGTGTTCTTGCGTCGGCGGCGTCGCGTGACAGACCCAAGGATTGTTGCCATCGTGGTTACTATCTGTCATACGGTGGCGCATCGTTAAGTAGATGGAAATGATTCACAACACATTCCGAGACCTTTTCGCGGTAGGGGCGTTTTCATTGTTGTGCCTGACGTGGGTATTGTTGGAACCCGGTATCGTCCGAAATCTGACCCTGATGGGAAGCACGGCGGTTGTTGTGGTATTACTGTGGGGGATTAAGAGCGCAAACCAGCATTCGGAAAAGAAGACCACCACTCGTAAGACACATCCTAAAACCAGCACACCGACCCGGGACAGCGTTGCACCACCAGAAGACCCTAGGGCATCTCTGGAAGCGTGTCTTCGGTATCACCGCGTGGTCAATCATCCAGCAGCAGAGGCTCTCAGGAACAGGGTTAACGATTATCGGGAAGTCGTCGTAAAGATGGCCGCAGAACGTGCCGGACACGGTACAATGTGGAGAGACCCGGATACGGATACCAGGGTTCGTGCTTGTATGTGTGGTGAGCTGACGCGGGACGAGGTGATCCAGGCGCTTGACCTCGAGATCGCAGACGTTGAACCACCCCGGGTCGGTGCCGGGATGGGCATTGCTCCTGTGCTGGCTGGAGAGTCTCGTACCCGGGGGTCTGTGCTCGCGGAGGACGGGCATCCTGCGACACGGGTGTTGGTTGACCCAGTGGTTGATAATGCTATCTCTGCGCTGGTTGTGCACCGACCAGAGGCAAGGTCTGCTCTCTTGGCAGCAAGAGACCGGTACATGGAGAATATACTGCGAAGACTTATCGGACCCCTAGATGATAAGGGACGGGCAGTCGTGCCGCTTTGTAAATGGAAGAAGCGGTTTGATGGGGACTATTACGAAGACTTTGAACGTATCGAGAAGGGGTTTATAAACTAAACACTCGCCCGGCGTGGTCAATAACGAAGAGTAGAGCGCAAGTCCCGCAGATTCTTTGATATCTGCAGGAGGGTTGCCACCAGGGTCGACGTCGCTACGGATATCATCATCTCCGCCGGTATGTTTGAGGAACCAGCCGAAAGAACACGAACCCGCGGGACACCTATCTTGTCTGTGGGGATCATGCTTGGTGACCACTCCCACCGCTCGGTGCCGTACCACGACCAGTATACCTCATACTCGTCATTTATTGAACTGGCGCTTGAGTGCTTCATGCGGAACGGATATTCTTCCTGTAGGATGTTGTCTACCCGACACAGAAGCCCATCTATCGCATCTTTCATACATTCAGGGGTCAATGACATCTCATATGGGATGACTACCTCTACGGGCGATACATTATCCCAGGAAATCACACACTCTCGCCAATCATCCCGCACGCGAAACGAAGTCGTATACCCATCAAACACATTTGTATATACGGCGGAAGAGTTCATATAACATATTTACGCTGGGCTGGATTAAATCACCCTCATCCCGGTATCCATCGGGTGATGATGGCGGTACATCGTCCGCTGGTCACCGCGGTGCCACGACAGCGGGACAAACCTCGGTGGCACATCGCCGTCTTTTTCTGCAGAAACCACAATCTCGGTATGCTGCGTTAGCGACCGGATGGTGGTCTTGCCCCGTCCCCGGCTTGGTGCTTCGTATGAAAATGGCTGGACAACAAGGGTGTCACTCTCTCCTCCCCCCTCAGGATTCCAACCTTCCCCCCGAAGGGTGTCAAGGAGGTTTCGTATCTGTTCTTCTGATGGGACCTTTGCTGGGTTTTGAACCAGCTTGTATACGCGATAACTCCCACCAGTCGGGTACTCCTTCTCATATTCTGCGGAATGGACCGCTCGAGTATTCATAAGGCGTTTTCCTTTAATATACACGGTTGTGTGGTCCATGCGGAGCGAGCATACGCGGCTTTCGCTCCCGTCTGCAGCCTTTGCGGTTACGATACCCTTCCCGAACACATTTGACTTGGGTGGCGTGTACCGGATCAACTGGGTTGCCCCACCAAGCTGACGAACGGTATCGTCCAGATTAGAACGGATAGCGGATAACTCGTCGTCGGTATACGAGTGTGGAGACGCCGCATCGTGATCTTTTCCACCAGCACCCCGTGTGGAACCAGATGCCCTGACAACGACAACCGGATTACCCCCCCGTTTAGCGGCAAGCAGGTCACGGATTCGTAGCACAGAAGAGGGAGTCAGTGTTGCGCACGATACCAATACCGGTGATTCGGCGGGTGAGACAGACACCAAATCCTCCATCAGGATACGATGATCGGTCATCGCCCCCAGAGCACCCAGTGGACGTGGGCGCGTACCATCGGTGTCACTCCCTTCCCCTCCACCCAGAGCCAACTGGGTCTCGGTGGTTAGCTCGCGTATCTCGTCCTCGTTAAGGTATGTGATTGTGTCTCCAGCAACACCCCTGGGGTCCTTCGTTAGAAATCCAGAGGTCATCAAGAAAAAGTCAGCAAGGTCGGGCAGTGTACCTGGCTCTCTGAGAAGGATCACTGATGGGCAGCTGGCTTCTGGTCGTGTGGCAATGTGTGTGTGGAGTGATGCCATCAATACCGCCTTCTGTCGGTCCACAAGACTCACCGGCTGCGGCACCGGGACGACTGGGTCTTTGTCGGTGAGACCAATCAGGGAGATGGCGTCTTCGTCGCCGCGAAAGAGTGGTGATTCCACTGCCGCAAGAACGCGTTCGCGTGTTTCGGCTTCGTCTTTTTTAGGGAGGTCACCGGGTGCGTTCGTGAACCGTAGGAATCTACCACCGTTGTCAACATCGTGACCGGGCCCACCCCGCGTGCTCCCGTGCAAAGGAAGCGTCTTGATTGGTTTATCTCTTGGAAAACGAGATATTGTAGATGGGAAGACCACAAACCGAACCAGCGCAGGCGAATCCCTGAAGAGGTCCTCTTGAACCGATGCATCCCCGCGGCTTACGTGACGTGTCCCTGGCACACGGATGTACCCAGCAGGCCGCGTCTCGGTGCGGAGCGCGGCGGTCTCACCCACTGTCGCATACTGTGAGTCACGGAACGCGTATCGTACGGCCTTGTCAAAAGACCCAAAGTAATATGCTTGGTTACCGTACAACCCAAGAGATGTTGTCCTTCGCAGACCACCACTCGTCAAGACATCGTTTACAAAGTATTCGGAGGTCCCGTGGTATCCAATCAGGGGGAGGGGATGGTATGCTGCTGGGTCGGTGCCGGCAGCATCGGTTGACCCGTCCTTTAGAACCAGCGCAAGGGTAGACGCGAGCCTCCCACGGTCAGCCGGGCTGTAACCCAGAGAAGAATCAGCATCGATGTGGACAGCATCTTCTCCGAGACGAGTACCCGGCTTGGGGAATAACACATCGCGAACACATGGGTGAATCCTCGCGTGACAACATTTCCCAGACGCAACTTCAGACATCAATACTCGTACCAGAGACTGCTCCGACTGGAACGTGGTCGGTTCTGACGGGTCGGGGGCTGGCATCGCAGATTCACGAAGGACGAATACTCTCAGCGACTTGTCGCTCTCAAACGGTACCTCCTCGGCTCCCTCGGCGTCCTCTCCGAGGTCCGCTGGACGAAAACTATCAGCGGGGTATTCCGGGAACCGCATCGAGTGCGTCACGGGGTCTGATACGAGGGTTACGTCCCTGTATGGGTACGCACGAATGCTTCCTGGGGGGGTGACTTCTCGGATTAGACACACCGAAACCGTAAACGTATCCGGGGTGAGTTCCATCTATTTCGGACGCGGCTTGTTTCGCCTACCAAGGATACGCACCACCCTTCTTCTCGATCCGTGAAAGACATTCAAGGACGTACGACTGGTTGATAAGGCTGAACCGGGGTGGCTGAACCGTCTTGATATCAGGATACCGATTGAACATACGGAGCAGCCAGCGCATGATCGTGTGTGTGTGATTGGTGTGGGTGGTTATCGAGGAACCCGCCGTGGTCTCAATTGAGGCCGTCACATGGTGAGATACCTGGTTCCATTATACAACATATTGTTCTAAAATGGATTCTCTGAATGATCCCCGGGTGGCAATGAGAGAACTCTACAATATTTCAGGAATGCATCTCCCAAAGACGCTTTCCTATAACGAACCAGTGTACAAGAAGCGTGAATCACTCCTGGGAACGCTTGCCCACAGTATTAAGACAAAGGACCCCCGGGCCACATCTGTGGTCCCGATGGTTGTTTGTGAGGATACACCCGCGTGTCTCATCGCGAGACGCCTGGCGTGGATCGTGTTCCAAGAGCAGTTCCCTGTAGATATGCGATGGGCCGTGCACCGCGACCCGTTTTATCGCGATATGGACATTCATCTACTTCCTGACTCAACCCGAACCGCGATACAGACGTATCGTGCCGCTGCTGAACAGCGGTATCGCGCGTACATCCGAAAGGCAAGGAGGGACATTCGTCTTCAGAAAAAGTCACGAGTGGGTCAATCTACCGACCCGCTGGTAAACCCTTTCGGGAATCATTCCTCGTCGCTCCCGTCAGAGTCATCCAGTTCTTCGCAGAGTTCCTCTAGTAATCCAACCACGAGGCGCAACTTCCGGACGATGCGCGAGGTCGTAATCGCAGAGCCACCGTCTGATTCGCGTGGTTTCGTCCGCCGGCGGCGACTCTGAAGCGCGTATATCGTATCGGTCGGCTGGGTAATCTCCCTAGACGGGTCCCACCAGAATACCCGTTCTGTAAAATCTTCGTTTTCATTGGAGAGCCAGATGACAACATCCTTACCGTGCTGCGCCATCACGCTTAGTATCCGCCGGTATACTCGGATGTCATCAAAGATGTCACGACCCACACCATCCAGCCACGTACCAAGGGAGGTAGACCCAGAGGTCAGTTCTTCTACAGCACCCTCACCACCACCACACCGGAGATGAAACCAGTCGGTGTATTCCAACAACAACCCAGCCCTCGGGATGCCCACGCTTGTACCCACCAGAACCATACAACCCAGCGATACCGCATTCTCAAGGAGCATCTTCCACGCGGCACACCGATTGAGACCCTCCCAGATACCCGCGCCCTGTGGGTCTTCTACAACCAGCACACGCCGCATCGGTACATGTGATTCTGTGTCACCACGATTGGATGACCAGTCCTTTACGAGCCTGGTAATATCAGCACTCGGAGATGACAGAATCCCTGACGGGGGGAACCCGTTCCCTAGCCTTCCGGAACCCATCCAGTACGCTTGCACTGAACTCTCATCCAGTATGGTATGGATTCTCCACGCAAGATGGTCTCGCCACCCCGGCCCGGCGATCACGCGGACACCACCACCGCTGCTAGATAACATGGTCGTCTCTGGAACCGCGTTAATGTTCATTGTGTTTACTTAATAAGAGACGAGAGCGAGTCGGGGTGTTCTCAAACCTATCGGCATAGTTCATAGATTCTGAAAATGTTTATCATACCGTCTATCTATGTTATGGGATCGGTTGCGGTCACGATTCTGATAGCAGACGCCATCTGGCTTGGCTGGTTGGCGGCCCCGATGTATCATTCCCTCCGGAAGGCCCTCAATCCCGGGGTCGCGGATTCACGGTTACCATATCGGATGATACCCGCGATACTGGCATATACGGCGATGGTGGTTTCACTATCGGTACTGGCGGTTCCTCGTGTGGCGGATGCCGCGAAAAAGGGGTCGGTTACACAACGCATCATAGCAGCGCTATTCTGGGGTGGTATGTGGGGACTGGGTGTGTACGGGACGTATGATGCAACGAACCTCGCGGTGATACAGGCATTCCCCGCGTCTACCGCGCTGATTGATGCTGGATGGGGTATTTTCCTCGGGTCGCTTGGTGCGTTTGTTGGAAGTTATGCCGTGGATAGTTATCTAACTATGATTGGCTCATCTGAAACATGCGATTGCGCTGCTGCTCGTACAGCTGCGACTGCATGATGTTGGTTATT
>Ga0222634_1000092_pt1 | contig 54205 bp, 56 predicted proteins | sample AntAcemetageno50_FD_179807 | JGI IMG/M metagenome (GOLD analysis project Ga0222634, IMG submission 179807) | Saline water microbial communities from Ace Lake, Antarctica - #50 | ecosystem: Environmental > Aquatic > Non-marine Saline and Alkaline > Saline | place: Antarctica: Ace Lake | collected... | reverse complement strand
ATTATCTTGGCGGATAAGAAAATATTATTGTTATAAATCAAAAGCCAGTTGATTATACAACTGGCTTTCCTTTAGTATTCATAAATAAAAAATGTGTTCCTACACAACCTAAGACACCACCAAGAACAAAAGGTTTCGTACTACTCATAACGGGCACAAGGCCCTCCATTCCAAATCCAAGGATTAATACTATGGTTACAAAACCAAGAAAATGTTTCCAGGATTTACTCAGAGTATAAAGCAATACAAGATCAAAGATTACGTGTAAGCCATGACCCAGAATCATACTTATACCGTCATGGTGAGCATGTTCAATCATGTGAGGTAATTCAAGAACCATGTGCAGTATCAAAAATAGCATTGCTAACACAGCATACTTACTTCGATGGGCAATAATTGCAAACAATATGCCCGATACAAGAATAAATATAGATATGACTGACAATGGTAGTTCAAAAATATGCGGGAGTAAAAGAATAAGGTAGAAACCAAGAAATATCTTGGTTAAAAGTTTTCGTATATTCATCTGTGAAAGTTTTGATTCTTTATGAGAATACATGTAATTAATCTTTTTGCAAATAGTTTGCAAAAAGATCTTAAATCCGTATAGTTACTAGGTATGAGAAGCAACGAATACAAACAATCCATCTGTGAGGTGTTAAAGAAACATCATCTTTTAAATCTCTCAGAAATACACGTAGAAATTCCTGATGCACATTTTGCTTCCATTTATCGTAATGTTGAGGCGTTATGTAAAGACGGAACCTTAAAGAAAGTAGTTATTGGAAAAAATAATGTTCGATATGAGCTCGCTTCGCATGGGCACGGACACTTCGTGTGTAATGACTGTGACTCAGTCAAAGAAGTAGATGTTCCGCAATCAATTAAAAAAAATCATTTACAAGTTTCAGACATGCTCATTCGTGGCTTGTGTGAGAGCTGTCATTGTAGTTAAAAATATATGAGAATAGCATTCGTAGGAAAAGGGGGCGCAGGTAAAACAACACTTACCTCACTCTTCGCACATTATGTAGCGAATAAAACAGAAAAGAATATTACGCTTTTTGATGCTGACATGAATATCCATGTCGGTGATTTATTAGGTTTCGAAGATTTATCAACACTTCCACACCTCTCATCAAGCAATATTCAAGAAGAAATCAAAGAGCATATCAAATTAGGTAATTCTCGAATCGAAGATATAAGTCACATCAAGAAAACAACACCGCCAACTGAAGATTCAGGGTATTTTGATTTGGCTAATGATGAAAATATACTTTTCACACAATACTCAAGAAAGAAAGATAATATGTATTTAAGTGTTGTCGGCGCGTATGACTCTGAGGGTATTGGAAAAAGTTGCTATCATAACAGCTTAGCGATACTTGAAAATATCTTAGCTCACAGTATCGACAGTAATGCATATATTATTACAGACATGGTTGCAGGGGTAGATGCTTTTGCAGGATCACTACATGCCCAGTTTGATATGCTGGTGTTGAGTATTGAACCGACCCAAAGAAGTATTGCCGTATACGAGCAATATGCTGATCTCGCAAGACACGCAGGTATTTTTGACCAGCTCCATGTTGTTGGTAATAAGATTGAAGATACTGATGACGAAGACTTTATCTTAGAAACAGTACCTCAAGAAAAATACCTTGGTTCAATAATGTTAAGTAAACATATTCGAAAGGTAGACAAGGGACGAGAACCCCTTGATGCTACAGCCCTTGATCAAATATCGCAAAATACTCTTTTAAAGATTAACGAATCATTAAAAGAAAATAGGCGTTCATATAACAATCGTCTTTCTCATCTTGTGGATCTCCATAAAAAATACGTTGCTCAAGACTATGTTGTTGCTCGCTCTGGAGACCTTACTAATCAAATTCAAAAGGACTTTAACTTTGATGAATTCGTAAAAGAAAGGTATGGAAAATAATGTATATTCAGGAAAACAAGGTTTATATGATTATCTCAATCCTCATAATGCAATAACTCCGTTGGTTGAGCTGCCACCTAGCCTTAATCCTTTTTATGATGATGGTGTACGAGTATCTCTAAAAATGATGTCTACTACACCGCTTGCGAATGTGAAGTCACTTCCTGCATGGAATATGCTTGAACAGGCAAAGATATCAGGTTCACTAAAAGGCATACACACCATGATTGAAAACTCTTCTGGAAATACCGTCTACTCTCTTGGTATTCTCGGAAAGATTTTTGGAATCCCTAACACTAAAGCCGTTGCGTCACATCAGATTAGTAAAGGAAAATTAAAATTACTCCAGTTTTTTGGTGTACAACCACTTATCAATGAAGAACCTATTTGCCCAGATCCAAGCGATCCAACAAGTGGAATATTTAAAGCAAAGAAATGGGCTCAAGAACAGGATGGTCTTTTTAACCCAGGTCAATATGACAATATTGCAAACCCTAATGTTCACAGTGAAATTACTGGTCCACAGATTTGGAAACAAACCAATGGCGATATTCAAATATTCTGCTCAAGTCTTGGTACTACAGGAACTATGGTTGGCACAGCTTCATTTCTTAAACAACAAAGAGAGACTGTTCGCACGGTCGGCGTAGTTCGCTCAAAGAACAATCCAGTTCCAGGCCCACGTACAAAAAATCTTTTAAATGAAATAGCTTTCGACTGGAAAAGTGTTTCAGATGATGTTGTTGAGATTGGAACAGTAGAATCGTACTCACAAAGCTTGAACCTGTGTCGTAATGGTTTATTAGTGGGCCCAAGTACAGGATTTAATCTTCAGGGGCTATATAAGTCACTATTGAATAAAAAAGAATCTGGAGAGCTTGATTCACTAAAAAATGGTGATGGGATTATTAATGCTGTTGTCATCGCATGCGACACACCGTTTCCATATTTTGATGAATATTTTTATTATTTAGATGATGATGATTTTCCTGAAATAGAAAACGAAGAACTTCTTTTGATTGATGACGAAGAGCCCCAAGGCATAGGCCAAGATATTGAAGTATCTATTGATGAATTTATTAATCAGGCGTATGGCGCTGAAAGGAATAAATTTATAGATCTAGAGCTTTCGCAAATTAAAAAAAGTGACGATGTTGCTATTCTTGATATCCGATCAGAAGAAATGTTTAACCATTTCCACGTTCCACATAGTATTTGGGCTGATTCAAAAAAAGAAACAACTTTTGATTTTAAAAGCAAAAAAGTATTTGTTATTTGTCAGCGAGGTGTCTCATCACTTTATTACGTTCAGAGATTGCGTGACGATGGTGTAGATGCTCACTCTATTGAAGGTGGAACTATAGAATGGTCCTATCATGATTTACCTCGTGAACGAGCAGGGGTTTGCATGAGGAATCATAAAAACTAACAAAGTAAAAAACACTCAATTTGAGTGTTTTTTACTTTGTTCATAATTGAACCTTCTCGAGCGCTCGAACTAGCGCTCGTGACGGTGATCTCACGGGGAATCGAACCCCGATTTCCAGGATGAAAACCTGATGTCCTAACCGTTAGACGATGAGACCGTAACTATTTATGGTTGTTGTAAATTCCTAATATTTTTGCACCAGCATAAATTCAGTATAGTCGCTAAGCTCCTTACTTCATTCAACAATGTGACCATAAAATATATATATATAAAAGCCCTATTAAATAGGGATTTACAACAAGAGAAATATACCATGTTTAAGAAATTTTGCAAAAGAAAATGCTCCTCATTGTTTTGAGGAGCATCTTACTTTAGTAGTATGAAATTATGTAGTTGCTTTGTCCTTCTATGATTCAACAACTTCTTCTGTGGTTACAAAATCAGTGATCGATTCATTATTGTGTAAATTATGTATTACACCTGCAATCATTCTCTTAGCAGAAAGAACTTTAGTACCTCTAACCTCAGAAAGACTATCGGGAATAATACACGTATCTGTACCAATAATACGGTCAAACACACCTTTCTCGAAGTTCTTTTTCCAGTTCCGCGTTAAGATAAAGTGTGCTGTAACAGCATCTACACTCAACGCTCCCTGCTTGAGCATAATCTCACCTGCATCTGTCGTAGTTCCGCCCGAGTCAATCATGTCATCAATTAACAGCGCATGATAACCTTCGATGTCTCCAACAACTTGAAGAGGTTCTGACGTTCCGTCTTCTGAACGCCCTTTTGTTAAGATTACGATACCAGCAGCACCTAGAGCGTCAGCATACTTTTGCGCAGTATTTGCAGCATTCGTATCTGGCGCAACAACTTTCACTCTTGACCAGTCAAACTTAAATTCACGCTTGATATGCTTGATCAAGAAATCCTGCATCTGAATATTCTTAATAAACAGAGGATCAGCAGCGATCGATGCTGGGTTGTGAATCCCAAAGGTTGCAACATAATCAGCTCCAGAAGCCTTCAGAAGGTCAACAAATAATGAAAATCCGACAATCTCTCGTTCTTCTTTCTCCTTATCTTGCCGTGCATATGGCATTTGGGGAAAAATTATCGAAACTTTTTCAGCACGCCCTTGTTTTAAAGAGTATGCCAGCTGAAATGTTTCAAAAATATCATTCGAGCGATGTAATTCACCTTTACGGCACCGAGCCACGATATACACGTGCGCACCTGCAACACTGTGTTTCTGATGCTTCTTGAAATCTCCATCTCCAAACATCATATACTTAGCTGAACCAAGGATGACATGCTTTTGTTTAGAAGGATGATTTTCTTGTAGCTTTTTCTCAAGGTGAGCAGCGATACTTTGTGCATATGGAATGTCATGCTGAAGTCCAAAAATGATCAGTTTGTGCGGGTTGAGGTACTTTATATTTCCGTCCATTTTTCTGTATAGATTATAAGGTTTATCTTAATCGCAAAATACCATATATTTGAAAAAAATCAAACCCCTCATTACAGAGGGGTGATTAATTAATTGGGCGACATGTCTCGAAAAAGAGCCTTGTTATCAATAGGGTAAAATTCTTTCTTACATTCATCCGGACTGTCATCGGGTCCGCGATCCTCGATATCAGAAATATCTAAACCATAGGGCTTCTGCCTATCTTCTTTAATTTTGTTAAAAAACGGAAGGAATGAAAGTCTTTCTGGTGTAAATATTTCAGATACATCATCACACTCGTCTCGAAGCCATGCGTCTAGAAAGAAAACAAGTAATGTATCCTCTTCAGAAAGAAATCTGGCAATGGTATTTTCTACATATAATTTTAGATTTTGTATATCTTTAAAACCATCAATCGACATTATGTCTAACATAACACCTTTAGATTCATCAGATAAAAAATCAAAATCATTTTTCTGCAAACTGAAACGTAACGCTATACCCCTTTTTGACACTAAATCTTTTTGTGAATGAGTCCCAAGAACCCAAACTTCTTTTCTTGACTCCATGATATATGTCTTTGTAAGTGTTTTATTTTAGACTACACGCACATTGTAAAAAAATCAACATTTAAAAATAAAGACCCGCTACCCATAGTAGGGCGGGTCTTTATAATCTTTGTCTTTTACTTCTGATACAATTTCATGTCTCAATGCAACCTGAAATGCTTCTTTATCAACATGGCTCCAAGTAGGATTAAATACAACATTTTCAATTGAAATATGAAATTGAGGATCACCATATGTATCATCATCGTCAATATACACGGAATAGGAAAAAACAAATTGGTATGCACCATATTTTGAATATAGAGGTAGACCTTTATACTTTCCAATTCTTTCTTTTAGGTCATAGACCTCGCTCTGACCTTGTAGATGATAGGTAACATTTAAATGACTAATAGCTAGGGTTTGTCTAACAATCTTAACAACGCTCTCTATAGTATCTTTGTTAACAAGCATTAAGCAGCATTTGTACTCCAAATTATTAGCAAATGAATGCACCACATCTTCTATAGTATCCTTTATATAATCTTCTTTAGTTAGATCGTCAAAGAAGAGACATTGCCAAGTCACATTTTTCTGAAAACATAATGCTCCAGCAAAGGTACGTGGCAAATAGACATTAAAAGAATCTATCAAAATTCCTGTATCTTCATTAAATGATTGATTTACTTTTTCTGCAGATAGTATATGAATACCTGCAAATCTATCTAGAGGATTTTTCATAACTATTTGATTTTATAGGGTTTTCATTTAGACTACAGAATGATGAATAAAAAATCAAACCAAACAATTCTATCTATTGAAACCAGTTGCGACGAAACCTCGATAGCTGTTTTGGGGATCTCGGGAGATTTTCCAAATTCTAAGTGTACAGTTCACAGTCACATTGTCGCCTCTCAAGCTGATCTTCATGCAAAATATGGTGGAGTCTATCCTGACCTTGCAATAACAGAGCATCGAAAGAATTTACCTATTGTATTAAAAGAGTCACTCAAGGAGTCCAACTTGTATCATAAGAGAAGGTCACATAGTTTTTTTGAAAAAATAAGAATGTATTTTGTACGACACAGATTAAAAAAACTTTTATTTCGTGAACCTGTAATGTTTACAGAACTTTGGAATATCATATCGTGTGTTCAAAAACCAAATATTGATCATATTGCGGTAACCTATGGACCTGGAATTACTCCTGCATTATGGACAGGACTTAATATGGCAAAAGCGCTCTCTATTGCGTGGAATATCCCTCTTATACCAACGAACCATATGAGTGGTCACATTTGGTCAATCTTCGCTACAGGAGCCAATTTCAAGCTTTACAAACCACAATTTCCACTGTTAGTACTACTAGTTTCAGGTGGTCACACTCAAATTGTGCTCGTTAAAGGTTTTGATGAATATGAACTACTTGGAGAGACTCGAGATGATGCTGTCGGCGAAGTATTCGATAAAGCTGCACGAGCTCTAGGTATGGAGTATCCAGGTGGACCAAAGATTGAAGCTTTAGCAAAAACAGCTCCCAGTGATCACGAAATGACATTACCTCGACCAATGATAAAAACAAATGATTACGAAATGTCATTTTCAGGACTAAAGACTGCAGTAAAACTTTTAGCAGAGAAATCAGACAAAGAACAGTTCCCTGCTATCGCCGATGAATTTCAAAAAGCAGTCACTGATGTATTAATTAAGAAAACATCACAAGCAATCAAAGAGTTCAACCCGTCACAATTAATTATTGCTGGTGGTGTATCTGCAAACGACTACATACGAGGTGAATTTGAAAAATTAGAAAGCAAACATAATATCAAGATCACCTTGCCGCCGCGTGAACTTACCGGAGACAATGCATTAATGATCGCAGTAGCCGGATATATTAAATTAATGACGTCAAAAAGACTGCCGAGAAGTCAATCTATACAAGCTCATGCCCGGCTACCTTACTAAGACGAATTTTGTGAAAAGCCTTATAACGTGATACTATTTCCCCATATATGAGTAATATTCCAGAAAAATTTACGCGGGCATACGACCCAAACTTAACTGAGGAACCTATCTACAAATTATGGGAAGAATCAGGTTATTTCAATCCAGATAAATGTGTGGCAGACGGTATTTGTGCTGCAGACGCAGAACATTTCTCTATTGTACTTCCACCGCCTAATGTTACAGGACAACTTCATCTTGGACATGCATTCGAGGACTCAACTCAAGATGCTATCATCCGTTTTAATCGAATGCGTGGTAAGAAAACTGTTTGGGTTCCTGGAACCGATCATGCAGCGATCGCAACACAATCAAAATTTGAAAAAGAATTATATAAGAAAGAAAAGAAATCTCGACATGATTATTCCCGAGAAGAGTTTTTTGACATGATTCAAGAGTTTGCTCTTGGTAACCAGTCAACTATTCTATCGCAACTAAAACGCATGGGAACATCTCTTGACTGGAGCCGCCTATGTTTTACGTTGGACGAACAACGTCAACACGCAGTGACAAATACATTTAAAAAAATGTATGACGCAGGTCTTATTTATCAAAAGCATCGAATTGTAAACTGGGATCCCAAAGGCCAAACAACTGTTTCAGATGATGAGGTTGTGCGCGAAGAACGAAAAGCGAAAATGTACACTTTTAAATATTCAGCTGATTTTCCGTTTCCAATTGCAACAACTCGACTAGAAACAAAGCTTGGTGATACAGCTGTAGCAGTTCACCCTGACGACAAACGCTACCAACAGTATGTTGGACAAGAATTTTCTTTTGAATTTGCTGGTGAACCTGTCACTGTGAAGATCGTTGCCGATGAACACGTAGACCCTGAGTTTGGTGTTGGTGCCCTAGGTGTAACTCCAGCACACTCTGTTGCCGACTGGGAGATTGCTGAACGTCACGACCTGCCTATCAAGCAAGTAATCAACGAGTACGGAAAGATGATGGTTGGGAACGAAGATATTTTAAATAAGAAAGCAGAAATTGCTCGAGAACTCGTTGCTGAGTGGTTACGTAGTGAAAACCTTATGATTGAGGAAGAAGAAATTAGTCAGAACGTTGGGACAGCTGAACGAACCGGTGCTATTATTGAACCTCTTCCGAAGTTGCAGTGGTGGATTGATGTAAATAAGAAATTTCCCTACCCGCACAAAACCCTTCCAGGTATTCAAGAAAATCAAGAAGTGTCATTAAAAGACCTTATGCTACATGCTGTAGACAGTAATCTGGTAGACATTATGCCAGAGCGTTTTGATAAAATTTATCGACACTGGGTAACAAATTTAAGAGACTGGAATATTAGTCGACAAATTTTATATGGACACCGTATCCCTGTATGGTATGACAAAGATAATAATATTCATCTACCTTGTGAACAAAACTTTTTATTTATGCGCCATGGAGAAACCGAGCATAATGTTGCAGGGATTATTCAAGGACAAGCAGACTCACTTCTTACAGAAAATGGTCTAAAAAAGGCAGAGGAAGCTGCAATTAAGTTAAAAGATGCAGGTATTACGAAAATTATATCATCAGATATTGGACGAGCTAAAACTACCGCAGAGATTGTGGCAAAAGAACTTGGTCTTGAGATTGAATATTGGACAGAACTACGTGAAGCGGATGCTGGAAATATTAGCGGTCAAAATACTGACGGTCGACCATTCTTAGAGCGCATGGTAGAGGCTAATACTGGTGAAAGTCTTCAAGATTTAGAAGATCGTTCAGAAACTGTTATTAAAAAAATGAAGGAGTTGTATAATTGTAACGGGACCATACTGATGGTTGGACACAATACTTTCACATCAATTCTTTTTGCGCACTGGCACGGTATTCCAAAAGAACATTTTGTTACAAAACGAAAACAATGGACTATGAAAAACGCAGGGACCGAAAAGCTTGTTATTATGCAAGAACCCCAAGGTGAGGAATTGAGACAAGACGATGACACTCTGGATACATGGTTCTCTTCTGGTTTGTGGTCATTCAGTACTTTTGGTTGGCCAAATGACAGTCATGACCTTAAAGAGTTTCACCCAACTAATCTTCTTAATCCAGGATATGAAATTTTACCACTTTGGGTTTCGCGCATGATTTTAATGAGTACTTTTTTAACTGGTCAAGTTCCATTCAAAGCAGCTCAAATTCACGGTATGCTTCGAGACAAGCAAGGCCGTAAGTTCAGTAAATCATTAAACAATGGTATCGACCCTCTTGAAGTTATTGATCAATTTGGGACTGATGCATTACGCATGGCTTTGACGGTAGGAGTAGCACCAGGACAAGACATGAATTTTGATTTACAGAAAGTTCGAGCATACAGTAAATTTGCGAACAAGATTTGGAATGCAACACGATTTGTATTAGAGAATACTGATGGTTTTGACATGAATAGCAAGCCCGAGATCGAAAACACTCATCAAGAATTTATTAATCAGTGGAACACTCTTATAATAGAAACAACGCAAGAAATGGAAGATTACAAATGTTACCTTGTTGCAGATAAGCTTTACCACTTCTTCTGGCACACATTTGCTGATGTAGTAATTGAAAAATGTAAAGAAGATATGAATGATTCTGCAAAATACACTTTACTACATCTTCTTGTTCAACAGCTGAAAGCTCTTCACCCATTCATGCCATATATCACTGAAGAAATCTGGCAGTCTCTAGGACACACTAACGGCAAACCTCTCATGGTACAACCGTGGCCTACTGTATAGTATTGAAAATGTTATACTAAGTATATGATTTTTGGAATTGAATTTAAAACTCTTTTAGCCGCTGCTCTTGGCGGTATTTTACCGACTATACTTTGGTTGCGATTTTGGTGGCGTGACGACAAACATAATCACGGACACGGTATTTTAGTTCTTACTTTTGCAGCAGGAATGGTTTCAGTAATGATCGCCTTGCCACTAGAACAACTTGTAGCTGATCTACTTTACAACACAACACATGTTGTTATTGCTGCAGCTAGTATAGAAGAAATTTTAAAGTTTTTAATTGTTGCACTTATCGCCTTCTCTGCTTTTTGTATTAAAGGACCAACTGACTATGCGCGATTTTTAATTACCGGAGCTCTAGGTTTTGCCGCACTTGAAAACACACTATTTTTAATTGAACCTATCACACACCAAGGAACTGTAATATCGATCCTAACAGGAAACTTACGTTTTCTAGGTGCCACAGTTCTACATACAGTAGCAAGTGCATCTATTGGTGCTATTATTGGTTTAGCCTTTTATAAAAGTCGTTTTAGCAAAATTATTCACATGCTTGTTGGATTACTCACAGCTATTACATTGCACACTATTTTTAATTTCTTTATAATGAAAGGTACTACAGAAAGCATTGTCACTGTTCTTGCAGTGTTATGGGTTTCTGCAATACTTCTTCTTGTAGTTTTTGAAAAACTCAAACAACTACACAAGCATAACGAGTATCTTAGCAATTTAAAGCAAAACCACTATGTCTAAAAAGAAAAGTTTTTTCGAACGTCTGACCGGTAGTATTCGTATGGAATCGAATGATGATTTAATGTATGAACATGATGATTTAATATCTGAAGATATGGAAGATGATGTAATGGTTCCTAATGAAGAGGGTGAGCTTGCTATTGATATGTATGAAACACAAGACTCTGTTGTGGTTCAAGCCATGACTGCTGGAACACGTAAAAATGATCTAGATATTATGATCACACGTGAGTCTATTACTATTCGTGGAGAACGACATAGCGATGCACGAGTACACGATGATAGTTATATTACTCAAGAATTATATTGGGGTGCATTTTCTCGAACAATTCAATTACCGGACGAAATCGAAGTCGAGGAAGCTATGGCAAAAGAAGAGCATGGATTACTAACTATTCGACTACCAAAGATTGATAAACATAGACAAGCTAAATTAAAAGTAGAATAAATAAAAAAACCGCGTTAGCGGTTTTTTTATATGTGCCTGAGGGCAGACTCGAACTGCCGACACCTGGTTCTTCAAACCAGTGCTCTAACCAACTGAGCTACTCAGGCATAAATAACAACCCATACATACTAACAAAATTTCAGTTAGAATCAAGGTGTTATTCGCCTCCTCCACCAAAAAATCCAGTAATCGAACTTGTAGTGTCTTGAACCTCTTCTAGAGAACCTAGAACACTATCATATGCATTATTTAAATTCTCAACGAATGGTTGTACAACATAGTATGCACCCAGTGATACTGCGATAATAACTGCCCACTTTAACATTGAGCCCCACCAGGCACGTCGTTGTACTGATCGAATTTGTTTCAGCATTTTATGATTTTCATCAACAGTTCGCTTTAACTGTTCAAATTTCTTTTCATTAATTTCCATATAAATATTTTAACATAATTATGTGCCATCACCAGGACTCGAACCTAGAGCCACTCCTTAGGAGGGAGCTGTTTTATCCAGTTAAACTATGACGGCAAACTAAAAGCACTCGTAAGAGTGCCTTTAGTATACATACTTGTAAGAAATTTGAAAATTATAGACCAAGCTCTCCCTTCAGCTTTCCCTCATTGAATCCGATAGTCATATCTTCTCCAATAAAAATTACAGGAACACCCATCTGCCCGCTCTTATCTACCATTTCTCCTCGCTTGTCTGCATCCTCAGCTACATTGTATTCTGTATACTCAACATTATTAGCTTTAAAAAATTCTTTTGCCATATTACAGTAATGACATGTCGGCGTTGAGTAAATAAGTACTTGTTTATCCATAAATATATTACATTAATTCTATTAAGATACACCTATTATAACATAGCTGTTTATCAGTTTAGTGGAAAAGTTCAGAAAGCCAACTTTTCTCTTGATTGTCTATATCGTCAGGTTCATTTTCAATAATAACAATCTGTTCTTCTCCATTTTCAACAACATGATATTGATCTCTCAGCTCTTCTTCGACACCACGATCAGTTGAAAGTTTATTCAGCTTAATCTCTAGGTTGTCATACTTATTTTCAAGCTCAGACAATTCTTCGGCCAGCTCTTCACGCGCTTGATGAGTTTTTTTATTCTTTCCGTACATCTTAATCACACCAATGAGAAAAATAACAAGCATAAAAACCCCTAGTAGTACCATCCAGATATTTTCTCGTATAGAGTCTTTTTTATTCTTTCCTCTCATTAAAACTATGATATCATACAGACATGAATATATTTGACCCAAAAAACCAAAAACGTGTAAAAGTAGTCATGGGATTTATTGCTATTATAGTAATTCTTGGAATGGTACTTATTTACATTCCTTTTGTTTAGACAAAAACTATTTACCACGCATCATTTTCAAAAAGACATCATGAGGGATGTTAATTTTTCCCTGTGAACGCATTTTCTTCTTCCCTTTCTTTTGCTTCTCGCGAAGTTTCATTTTTCGTGTAATATCACCCCCATATAAATGACCCGTAACATCCTTACGAAAGGCTTTAATAGTTTTCGAAGCTAAAATACGTCCTAGTGCTTTTCCTTGTACTTTCATTTCAAACTGCTGTCGTGGCATAATTTCATGCAAATGCTCTACTGCTTTTTCTGCATCTTCTTGTACGCGCGATCGTGATACAACGCGTGTGAATGCAGGAATAGGATCACCGCCCACCACCATATCTAGTCGCACTACGTCGGCTGGTTTTTCTTCAGTCATTTCATATGACATAGATGCATATCCTGAAGATGCACTTTTTAAATTATCAAAAAAGTTTCGCATCATTTCACGCAAAGGCATATCTATGTGAAGTGATACACGGTCACCAAGATTTTCGGTCTCAACGACAGTTGCTTCATGATCAAACAATAGTTGCATAATAGGACTAAGGTAGTCATGCGGTGCAATAATATTTGCTCGCGCCCAAGGCTCAATAATATCCTTTACAGAACCATGATCTGGAAATAAGTGAGGCGAGTAAATGATCTCCTCTTCTCCATTATTTTTACGAACCTTGTACGTAATACTTGGCATTGTCACCACGAGCTCTAATCTATGCTCACGGCGCAGTCGTTCAGTAACAATTTCAAGGTGAAGCATTCCTAAGAATCCACAACGAAAGCCGCGCCCTAATGCACCAGAAGACTCCTCTTCATATGTTAGTGACGAGTCAGTTAATTTAAGCTTCCCCAGTGAATCCTTCAGCACATCAAAACCGTCCTGACTTTCTGGATAAATAGAAGCCCATACTACAGCTCTTGGTTCCATGTATCCCTCAAATGCTGGAAGTGGTTTTTTCAATTGAGTCACTGTATCTCCAACACTTGCGATACCTGGTCGCTTGATACCCGTTACTATATATCCGATTTCTCCTGCTACTAGTTTGTCTTTTTTAACTGGCGTTGGTGAAAATGTTCCAATCTCAAGTGCAAAGAATTTTTCCTTTGAAGCTGCAAAAACTAATTGATCACCCTTTTTAACTTCACCATCAAATACACGTATGTACACAATGATTCCTTGATGGTTTGAATATTGAAAATCAAACACAATAGATCTCATACTATCTGTTGGTTCTGGAAGTGCAATTTTCGGAGCAGGAACACGCTTAATCACCTCATCCAATAAATCTAAAACACCTTCCCCTGTCTTTCCAGAAGATTCAAGAATATCATCAGGGTCAATATCAAGTAGTGTAGCTAATTCAATTTTAATGTCGTCAACTCGAGATAAAGGTGAATCAACCTTGGATAGCACGGGAATGATTACAAGCCCCTTCTCGCGTGCCATATCTAATGTGGTAAAAGTCTGTGCCTGCACACCTTGAGTCGCGTCTACGAGCAAAATAGAGCCTTCTACAGCCGTTAGAGCTCGTGATACTTCGTATGAAAAGTCGATATGACCAGGTGTATCAATAAGGTTTAAGATATGGTCTTTATAATCCATTCGAACAGGCTGCATTTTGATAGTAATTCCCCGCTCTCTTTCTAGTTCCATAGTATCTAAAAGCTGGTCTTGCATGTCTCGTTTTTCTACGGTACCAGTAAGCTCAAGCATTCGGTCTGCGAGTGTTGATTTACCATGGTCGATATGGGCAATAATTGAGAAGTTTCTTATATTCTGCATAGATAGGATCATACTAGCAGAAAAATGAAATAAAAAAAGCGACGATCCAATGATCATCGTTTTTTTTATTTCCTAAATACTTTTACAAATCAGTTTGATGCTCTTGAATAACTGAAGACTTCCAGAATTTTGACTTAATAGCTTTACTCAATTCAGCTAATTGCTGATTTTTCATAAGCTTCAAAATTATAATTAAGACACAAATTCCTAAAATTCCAGATAGAAATCCTTGCAAGAAAATTCCCCAGAATGTATCAATATCAAAAATATTTCCAAGCACCGCAAGAGCTTCATATGCAACAAAGCCCATCATGAAACTTGCTGCAAAGCTTTGGAAAAATGATTTTGTAAGTGAGCGTGTACCAATCTTTTTAAAGTCTTTCTTAAATGCTCGCCATAGCCATATAAAATTTATAATCAGTCCAATTGAAAATGCGAGAGGTAACATTAGTATGGCAGTGTTTTCAATATGTTCTACACGTAACATTGACTCGATAACGTATCGAAAATAATCATACCTTTCAAATATTCGTACCAGCGCATATGCCAGTGCAATAGTAATACCTGTTGTTGTAACATTAATGGCAAGTGGTCGCCACGTTCTACCTGCTGCATAATATCCGCGCACCATAAGTAGTATTAATCCCTGTGCAACAACTGATAATGAAAACAAAGCCAATGCCGCAGCAGTTAGTCGTGTGTCAGACCACGAGAACATTCCTGACCCTAGAATCACACGAACAATTTGCGCGCGAAGTACAATAAATAAAAATACAACCGGGATAGACCAAAAAATAATCTGCTTTGCAGCTCTTCCAATTTCAGCAATATACTCATCCATCTTATTATCAGCATACAATCGTGACAATGTCGGAAATGCAGCAACTGAATAAGATAGTCCAATTAATACCAGTGGTACACTCTGCAGGTTATATGAAAATTGAAATACTGAAATAGCTCCTGCTCCAATAAGAGACGCAAAGCCAATCAGTACTACCATTGAAATATTTGTTGTAGCAAGCCCAAGCGTTCTTGGCAACGACAACATGATTAAGTCTTTCATGTCGTGCCACATAATTTTAAATGTCAGGTGTGGCATAAACTTATGCTTTATCAACACAGGAACTTGAATTAATCCGTGCAATAACGCACCACCAACAACACCGTACGCTATTCCATGTAATCCAAATTTTGGATATAAAACTAATACTCCGTACAAAATACCTGCGTTATATAATACTGGAGATAGTGCATACACCATAAATCGACGAAACATTTGTGTAACTGAGCTAAATAAATTTGAAAGCCCCATCAATATTGGTGAGAGTAACATAATTCGACTAAGCTGAACTAGTTCAACAACTTGATCGGGTGCAAATCCTGGAACAACGAGCGGTGCAAGCCATGGCATTATGATGTAAAGAAACGCTGAAATAACAACCATGATTGCCAAATAAGATGTAAACACTCCGTTAAAAAATTTCTTTGCAGCACTAAAATTTGTAGAACTATCTTGAGTATGTATCTTCTTATTTAAAAATGGCAACAATGCTGTTATCGCAACTAGCGATGCAATTGTTACATACAAGAAATCAGGAATGCGAAATGCTGCATAATAAATATCAAGAGACGATGACGCACCTAAAACACTTGCCAATGCACGGTCGCGAAATAGTCCTAAAATCTGTGACATGAGCGCAAAAAAACCAAGGAGCAAAGCCGCTTGGTTAATATTATTAAATTCCCAATTTAGGAGGTTAAGTACTCGTTTTACCATGTCGTTATTGTAGCAAAGTTTACTTTACAATTCTATTCTTCAACCTCTTCTTCTAAAATTTCACTTACTGCAGGTTCTAGAGTTTTAAGATTATCAATTGGTAATTCTGTACCAGCTTTCTCAAGGAGATCATAAATAGCATCTGCGTCTTGCGTGCGACCAAGTTCTTTCAATGACAAGCCGAGATAATAGTAGAGCTCTTGATTAGGTGTAATAGCAATCGCGCGAGAGAAAGACTCGGCTGATGCGGCATACTGCTCACTCGAAAATAGTACAACGCCAAGATCAACCCATCGTCTCGGATTTAAAGGTTCAATACGCGCAGCCTGAGATAAATAAACAGAAGCAGCTTCAGCATCATCTTCAGCTAAGGCAATTTGTGCAGATGTAATGTAAACACCTGGTTGCGCTGGTGATACATTATATGCAACTTGCACGTAGCGTTTTGCTGAATCAAGATCACCTTGATTCAGATATAGTTTAGACATCGAAATTAATACATCAACACTGTATGGCTTTCGTTTAAGTGCTATTTTATATGACTGTTCCGCTTCACCGTATGCGCCTTCTACGCCAAGTAATCCAAGCTGCCCATATACTTCAGCAGCCCGTAAATAATTGGTGTAATTATTTGGATTATATTCAATAGCACTCTTAACAGCATTTAATGCACCGTCAACTAAAACTTGAACTTGCTCACGTGTCGTCTCATTTGACTGAACCCGTCCTACTAATGCAGAAGTATATTGTGAAGATAGTGCTCGATAATAAGCATCATGAGAACGAAATTCTGTGATCTGTATTAGTGAATTAATTGATGATAGTTGCCCAACTGGTTGTGTTACGACTGACCGATATTTTTGAGCAGCGACAAAGCTTCGCGCTGTCACGAACAACATACAGATCAAAATAATTAACAGTATGATGGTTGCGATAAATGTATATGGAATCTTTTTACGTGCAAAAAATACATGCGGTGTGTAACTTTCCAGATGACCATTTACTACACTTGATGATAATGCCAGTCCGAAAGATACTGCTGTCAGGAGTATTACTGTTATATCACCAACAGTCATGATACTAACTACCAGCATTACAAATGCCAACATCCATGCAATAAGTGTCAGTGGGTCATCCTTTTTACTACGCAATATTTGGACAATAATTCGTGTTCCGAGTGTAATAAAAAAGAAAAATAATGTTACTAGCGCAATAAGTCCAACAATTCCTGTAGTTGCTATAAATGTAGGAAAATAACCAAAGCCAAAACCGTATTGAACATGAGACCTTTGACTTACGATATCTTGCAAGGGTTTCTCTTGGTCCCACAATGTAGTGAATGTATGTACTCCAGAACCAAAAATTGGATTATTCAGTAACGCGTCACGCGTCACGTTCATAGTCGAAGAAAAGCTTGGACGATCATGATAAATCGAACCAGATACATCTTGCATATTCTGCTGTAAACCACCAATAAACAGTCCGACAAGAACTACGAAAAATAACATAATTGATGCCCATGGTGTAGGTACTTTTACGCTTTGTATTTTTTTTATTAATGCATACGCAACACTTACAAGTGAAACAATGCCGACAATCACCCAAAGAATAAAGTCGTGAATAATAAATAATCCAACAGCACCAATGATACCTACAGCTGCTGTTCCGACATTAAATAAAATATTATGGTTACATAACTGTACAAAAAACTGTCGAACAAAAGCTGTAAGTACCACTAATACAACAGATAGAATACCTACTGTCATAGGGTCAACAGTAAAAGAGACTGCTCCGCTAAAAATAAGATTATTTACAATATAGAATAATACCGTAAGCCCGCTCGCAATCATTACAAGACTAAGAAGGTGAAAAATTTGTTTATTAGAATGCACTACGCTCGCAATAATAGCGACAAGCCCTGTCCATAGTGCAATGAACATTACTGTATCAGTCTCTACACCAAAACCAATAAACGACTCTTGCAGGGTTCCGCTAGTGAATAGACCTGAGAGTATTACTGCTCCAACAAATCCCAACAAGGCGTACATCACAGGTGTTTTTGGCAATCTAAAGCCATCATTAAAAACAATACTCATTAAGCTAGTAACACCTATTACCGCCATACCTGCTATTACAATAAAATTACGTGCAAATCCTAACCCAGAAAAATACATGAGAGACCAAATGAAAAAAGCTCCGATAAAAAATCGGATAACACTAAATACGTCTAAGTCAATAAGTCGTGATAGGAAATTACTACCTGTTGATTTATATTTTTTTATATTAATACCTGACATGAAGTATTACTATTGTAACGTAAAAATTTGAAATTACCTGTGGAAAGAAATGTTAAACAACAAAACTCACAAGTTTTCCTGGTACAAATATAATTTTCTTTGGTTCTGTTGTTACGTGTTTTTGAACATTTTTATCAGCACGCGCCAAAGCTACAGCATCGTCTTCTGATATTTCAGCAGCGACCGTTAACGTAGCACGGACCTTACCGTTTACTTGTACCACCATCTTGATTTCATTTTCAACAGTTTTTGATTCATCAAATTCTGGCCACTCTGAAATATGAACTGATGTAGAATTCTCTAATGTGTTACGCCAAATCTCTTCTGTTGCATGCGGCATAAATGGTGCAAGTAATTGCAAAAATGTTGCGTACTGTTCTTTCCCGACAGAATCAGCCTTATCCATTTCATTTACCAAAATCATCATCTGAGAAACAGCAGTATTAAATTTAAAGGATTCAATATCATCACTTACTTTTTTAATTGTCTTATGGAGAGAAGTTTCAAGTGCGTCATTATTATCATCCTGCAACTTATCCTTCTGACGCCAAACCTTTTCAATAAAGCGTCGAGTACCAACTAGTCCGTCAGTACTCCATGGTACCGTGTTTTCAAATGGACCAATAAACATTTCGTACAAACGGAATGCATCAGCACCGAATCGATCAACCATCTCGTCTGGGTTTACAATATTTCCCCATCGCTTAGACATTTTACGACCATCTTCTGCTTGAATAAATCCAAGAAACTCAAGTCGCGGGAACGGTTCCAAGTCTGATACCACATCAATATCATGCAAGAATTTGTGCCAGAATCGTGCATAAATTAAATGTCGTGTAGCATGGTCACCTCCAACATACACGTCGACTGGTAGCCAATGCTTTTCTTTTTTGGAATCAATTGCTGCATCAGGATTTTTTGGATCAGCATAACGCAAATAGTACCAACTAGAACCAGCCCATTGCGGCATCGTGTTGGTTTCGCGTTTTGCTCTAGAACCACAGGTCGGGCAATCGACATTTACCCACTCTTCAATACCTGCAAGTGGTGACTCTCCTGTTCCGGTTGGTTCATAGCTTTCAACATCTGGCAAGATAACTGGCAACTGATCATATGGTACGGGCACAGCTCCACATTCTTCACAATGAATAATTGGAATCGGTTCACCCCAGTATCGTTGTCGCGAAAATACCCAATCATTAAGACGATATGTTGATTTCATTTCTCCATCAACAAATTCAGTGATTTTTTGTTTGGCTTCTTGTGAAGTTAGTCCATTAAAATCTCCAGAATTCACAAGTTTTCCATAACCTGTAAAAGCAATACTGTCATTAGTAATTTCTCCAGCTGAAACACTCAACTTAATAGGTAAATTAAACTTCTTTGCAAATTCAAAGTCACGTTCATCATGCGCTGGAACTGCCATCACTGCTCCAGTTCCATAATGCGCAAGAACATAGTCTGCAATATAAACTGGTAGCTCTTCATTATTAGCTGGATTAATTGCAGTCACACCTTCTAGCTTTACTCCTGTCTTTTCTTTACCTTCTGCAGTTCGATCGATTTCACTTTTTTGAGAGACCTCTGCAACATATGCATTTACTTCATCTCGATTTTCAATAGAAAGTTTTTTAACCAGTTCATGCTCAGGTGCTAAAACAACATACGTCGCACCAAACAATGTATCAGCACGTGTCGTGAAAACATTGAACTCATTCTCTGTGCTCAATTTAAATGTAATCTCTGAACCTTCACTTTTTCCAATCCAATTTCGTTGCGCCTCTTTAACTCCTTCTGGCCACTTTGGCAATGTATCTAAATCAGCTAGCAACCGATCAGCATAATCAGTAATTTTTAAAACCCATTGTCGCATTGGTTTTTTCTCGACAACACTACTACAACGCTCACACGTTCCATCAGCTTCTAAGTCTTCGTTTGCTAAACCTGTCTGACATCCCGGACACCAGTTAATCGGCTCGTGTGATTCATATGCCAAACCTTTTTCGAACATTTTCAAGAACATCCACTGCGTCCATTTATAGAATTCTGGATCAGTCGTATTAACTTCATGATCCCAATCATAATCTGGACCAATCAATGACAACTGTTCCTTGAATCGAGCAACATTTCGATTTACAGCTTCACGAGGATGAACTTTATTTTTAATAGCGTAATTTTCTGCAGGCAGACCAAACGCATCCCACCCCATTGGGTGTAATACATTGAATCCATGCATGCGCTTAAATCGAGAATAGACATCAGTTGCAATATATCCACGCGGATGACCTACATGCAAACCTTCTCCTGAGGGGTATGGAAACATATCTAGTACATAATGTTTTTCTTTTGAAGTGTCATCACTTACCTTATAGATACCTTCAGTATCCCAAATTTTTTGCCATTTACCTTCTATGTCTTTTGGTTCATATTTTTCACTCATATATCGCTCTATCATAGCGCAAGAGATACTTTCTATCAAATAATAAACCTTTACCATTCCCGTAAAAAACGTACAATAGATATTATGGCCGTCAGCACACAACCAGATATCGAGGACATCTACAAGGTAATGAACAAGAAACCTTCTGTTGCTGATAAAAAACTTATTCAAAAAGCCTTCGACTTTGCAAAAAAAGCTCACGAAGGACAAAAACGAAACTCAGGTGAACCTTATTTTTATCATGTATTTGCTGCTGCAAAAAATGTTGCCGAATTTGGTATGGATACTACCAGTATTGCTGCAGGTATGTTGCATGACACTATTGAAGATACACCTGTCACAGAAAATGATCTTCATACAGAATTTGGTACTGAAATCGTATTTCTTGTTAACGGAGTTACAAAACTAGGAACAGTAAAGTATCGAGGTGTTGAACGACATGTTGAGTCATTGCGTAAGTTTTTTATTGCGAGCGCCGCTGATTTACGTGTCATCATCATCAAGCTTGCAGATCGATTGCACAATATTCAGACCTTAGAGCACGTACCGCCAGAAAAGGCGAAGCGTATCGCACTTGAAACAATCGAAATTCATGCTCCACTTGCCTTTCGTTTAGGTATGGGTAAATTAACCGGTGATTTGCAAGACGGAGCTTTTCAGTACGCTTATCCTAAAGAATACGAAATGGTAAACGATCTCCTTAAGAAAAAGAAAAAGGCTGATGAAAAATATACAGACAAAATTTGGAAATCTTTAAAAAAGGAAATGGCTAAAAATAATATTAAAGATATTCAAACTGAAGCACGTGTTAAACGTAAGTATAGTCTCTGGCGAAAACTAATTCGCAAAAATATGGATATTGAAAATATTTACGACATTATTGCCTTGCGCGTTATTGTACCTAGCATCGAAGATTGTTACAGACTACTCGGTGTTATCCATTCAACATGGCGCCCACTGCCGGGCCGTATAAAAGATTATATTGCCTTACCGAAAGTTAACGGCTACCAAAGTATTCATACTACAATCTTTACCGGCGATGGTGGCATTAGTGAAATACAAATTAGAACTCAGGAAATGCATGATCAAGCAGAATATGGAATTGCGTCACACTTTATATATAAAGCATCATCAGAAAGGCAAGGCAATATAAGTTCAGTACAACAGCAATGGATGGAGCAATTGAAAGATTTACAAAGCAGTGAAACTGATCAAGCGGCCTTCCTAGAAAACCTTACTGGTGACTTCTTTACTGATCGTATTTTTGTATTTACACCCCAAGGTGATGTGCTCGACTTACCACGTGGTGCAAGTGCTCTTGATTTTGCTTATGCGGTTCATTCTGAAATTGGCAACACTGCTACAGGAGCAAAGATAAATAGTAAATACTCAAGTCTTAAGACAGAGATACACAGTAGTGACATCGTAGAGATTGAAACTGATAAAAAAACCAAACCATCAAGCAAGTGGTTAAGTTATGTAAAAACAACACTTGCCAAAAAACACATCCGTAACTATCTAAAAGAGTCAGGTAGTTACATGGACCGCTTTTTTCACGGTTAAATTAAAGTGAAAAATTATTGATGTCGTACAAACCCTCTGAATCATCCTCTATCGGTCGACTTATATCATCCATATCTGGCGTACCAGAAAATATGTCAGCTAACGAGACTCGCGTCCTTACTGGCCCTGCTTGCTCTTGCTGCTGTGTCATACTATCTTCTTGATTTGCGATAAATTTATCGAGCATTGAAGTTTCCCCTTCAGGCGCAACACCATCTAATAGCCCGAGAATAGTTTGAATATCGTCTTGAGAAAAGAAATCAATAACAATCTTACCTCCTACTTCACTTTGCTCAATCGAAACACGTGTTCCTAATTGCTCGGCAAGTTGTTTTTGATACTGCTCTATTTGAGGGTCACGTGGAGCTTCTCGTTTACGAACTTTATCTTTTGCAATACTTCGTGCAATTTTTTCAGACTCACGTACGCTCATTTTTTTATACATGATTTCCTTGAACAAGGTTGTTTGTTCGTTAGGACGATCACTCAACATCATTAGTGTTCGGGCATGACCTTCTGAAATTCGTTTTGCCTGCAGCCCTTCCATAATATCTTGAGGTAACTGTAATAAGCGAAGTGAATTTGAAACATATTCACGACTCTTTCCCATTTTTTTACCGATTTGCGCATGTGTTAGTGTAAACTCTTCTGCAAGACGAAAGAATGCTCGAGCTCGATCAATAGGGTTCAAGTCTTCACGTTGCAAGTTTTCAATAATCGCAAGCTCTAGTTTTACTTTACCATCTTCTTCGTTACGAATAATAACAGGGACCTGTTGTAAGTTAGCCAGTCGTGAAGCTCGTAGACGCCGCTCCCCTGCAATCAATTCATAATCAACCGCAAGTCCTCCATCTTCTTTCTCATACTCACGACGTGTAACTACTAAAGGTTGCAATACACCATATTGACGTACTGAATCAGCCAAATCTTGAAGGGTGTGTTCATCAAACTCTTTACGAGGCTGATAAGGATTTGCATTAATTTTTTCTGTTTCAACCCAAAAGATTGAATCGCTATATAGTTGAGACATAATAATGTAAAAAAATATTAGTTAGTTTCACTATTGTAACATAGAGATTAATGTAGGGCAGGTGTGGAAACTTTGAAAAAAATGTGCATAATGTCTGTATAAGTTGTAATGCCGGAGTGGCGGAATTGGTAGACGCGCACGACTCAAAATCGTGTTCCGTACGGAGTGGGGGTTCGATTCCCCCCTCCGGCACATAACAAAAAACCGCTTTCGCGGTTTTTTTATTTCTATATTTTTCCAACTAAATCCATACCGGGCTCTAGCGTATCATCTCCTGGCTCCCAGCTTGCTGGACACACGTTACCACCATGTTCGTTTATAAATTTTGCAGCACGTAATTTACGTAACGCTTCTTTTGCACTTCGCCCAATATTATTATCGTGAATTTCGATAGTCTTTAGTACATTGTTAGGGTCAAGAATAAATGTTCCTCGTAATGATAATCCTTCTTCTGCGATGTATGTCCCGAACAACTCACACAGCTCTCCTGTTGGGTCAGCAAGCATTGGGAATTTTACTTTTCCAATTGCAGGTGAGTTATCATGCCATGCTTTGTGTACAAAAACTGTATCAGTTGAAACGCTGAAAATTTCTGCGCCTTCCTTTTTAAATTCTTCGTACATATCAGCATATTCCTCTAGCTCTGTTGGACACACAAAGGTAAAATCGGCTGGATAAAAAACAAAAATCTTCCATGTATCTTTGTAGCTGTCTAATGTAATTTTTTTATCTTTTCCTTCGTGATATGCGTCTAATTCTGTCTCGCCTGGAAATTCTTCTCCTATTCGAATTGGGCAAAAAAAGTCTAAATCTTCCATAATGTAGTAATGTTATTTCTAATACGCGGTTAGTATAGCACAGTAACTTATGTCGTCTTGAAAGAGTTACGAACTATAATAAAGTCTTTCTCGAACTGTTGTACATCAGCAAGAGTAAGACTACCTTCCTCGAATAAAAGATTGAGATTATGTGCTATCTCGTCATAAGCCGTAATAAAGCTAGAAGGCACCTTACCTTCAAGGTGGTTATATTTTTCATGGAACACTGGCATTCCTTTGAAACCAGTTTCTGTAAGACGTTCTAAAAAATTATTTTCTTCTGAACGCACACTACCAATCATCCTGATAGCCACCAATTCATTACCTATATCATCCATTAAGGTTTTCTGACTTAACTCAAAAGATCGTGACTCGTTATCGTCATCATCAGGAGTGTTTAAAAATGTATTAATATCTTCTGGATTCATAGCTACTCTACTATTGTAAGTCTGTTAATAATACTTATAATAACGCGTATGAATACAAAACCCAAACTAATTGTAATTTGTGGACCAACAGCAACGGGTAAAACTTCGAAATCTATAGAACTCGCCAAAGAATTGGGTGGTGAGATTATTTCAGCTGATAGTCGACAAGTATATAAATATCTTGATATAGGAACTGCAAAAATCACAACGGAGGAAATGGAGGGTATACCACATCACATGATTGATATTATTGAACCTTCAAAAATATTCTCGGTCGCACAGTATAAAAAAATGACGCAAGATATCATTAGTGATATTTATTCTCGTAATAAGACTCCAATTCTTGTAGGTGGAACTGGTATGTATATTGATGCAGTTATATACAATCGAACTTTTCCAGAAGTTCAAGCTAATATGGAATTACGCGCTGAATTAGAAAAAATTACTACAGATGAATTAGTTTCAAGACTAACTGAGCTTGATCCTATCCGCCTAGAAAATATAGATCAAAGTAACCGTGTACGTTTAATGCGCGCAATTGAAATTGCTACAGAATTAGGATCTGTTCCATTACAGGAATCAACCGCATCGCCATATGATCTAAAGATTCATTATATGGATTTACCAGATGATGAATTAAAACAAAAAATTCATAACCGTAATGTACATCGTTTAGAAAATGGACTAATAGAAGAAATAGAAACGCTTAATGGTGAGCACAATCTAACCTGGGAGCGTATGAATGAGCTTGGATTGGAATATCGATATGTTAGCCAGTTCGTACAAGGAGAAATAGAAACAAAAGAAAAATTGATTGGAATACTCGACCCAAAAACGTGGCAGTATGTTAAGCGGCAACGTACTTGGTTTAAAAAATACCTAAACGAGAAACTATAGTTCGTGGTTTTGAGGGTTATATAACTTTACAAATTCCAAAATGTTTAAATGCAGTTTATCTTTCATTCCTAGAACTTCCTCTAAAGTAAAAAATTTTAGATCTTGACATTCTTTCGAAGGTGTAAAATCAAAGTTTTCCAAAACTGTTACATATAAAATATTAGCTCTCCAAAAACCAGCTACTTTCCAAGTAAAAAAATATGATGGATAGTCTGAGATACTGGTAACCCGTAATCCTGTTTCTTCAAAGATCTCACGAATAAGGCCTTCTTGCGGTGTTTCACCAAAGTCTAAACCTCCTCCTGGAAGCTCCCATTTACCATCGTCTTCTTGCGCTAACAAAAATTTTCCACTCTCATTTAAAACAAGAGCTTTCACACTTATTCGATAGAATGCATCTGGTATATTGTCATGTTTCATGCGGACATCGTGGGTTAAGTGCCCCACAGGTGATACCCTGTAAGGCTTTCTGGGAGATTTTAGTATATCACAAATGAGGTACATGGGTCAGGATTTGAAATGCCAAACAATGCCAAAAATAGAGAGAATCGCTTTTCAGTTGAATATAAGAAAAACCCTTATAAAATAAGGGTTTTTCTTGATTAATGAGAGTGCATTACCAAACTCCTTTTGGCATTTTAATACTATTGACTAAGTATAATATACGTTGTATTAAATAGGAACAATCGTGTACTCGTCAGCATCAACTTCTTCTTTAATTCCCATAGGAATAATATCTAAAAGCTTTCCGAAAATTTGAGTATCACTACTTAATACAATAGGTGTATAACTACGGTCAACTTCTTGCTTATAAAGAAATTGTGCAAAAAGTATCAGATATTGTAGGTGAAGAAGTTACAAAGTCAGCACAACAATATCTTGATCAGATAAATGAAAAAGTTGATCAGCTTGATCTTTATATACGAGGAATCCGTGACCAAATGGAAGAGTTGGTGTATATAAAAAACAACTTTAATTATCCTATAGAACTATTTTTTGATGATTTTAATTTTAACTTCTCTGAAATTAAATCTTCACCTCACAAGAGTCTTGATTTATTTAATGAAAAGATGAAGAAGGTATTGGGGTCTGAGTGGGGTAAGTAGGACCCTTTTAGGTCTGGTTTGCAGATATTGACAGAAATACTCATAAATGCTATAATACCTAACAAATCGAGACATCCTGTCTCACTGTGATTGCCAGCAGTAATCAAAAACCGAGCTAGTAGCTCATAAACTATTTAACAATGAAATATCAAAACATGACTTGGGGTCGCATGGAAGCGATCATTAACAAGCTTGGTGGAGAAGAAGCCGTAGATGCTTTTCTCGCAGGTAGAATGGAAGTAGTAAAAAGAAAGTTTCATCAATTCGGTGACGACTTACTTGGTGGAAAAGGAAGAATCGTTTTTGGTTCAGATTTTAACCCAGAAACTCAAATTGATGAGTTTGCAGGGAAAAAAGACCCAAAAGTTGATTCAACTACACGCTATTTGAATTCAAATTTGACGAGTGAAAATTTTATGAATGTAACTCATACTCCTGAAGTAGGAAAAAAGTATGAAGTTAAAATGATTCCTATCCATCAAGGATGTAGTGTAATCGGTCAAGAAATTGTTGATTACATGAAGACTATTCCAGGGATACGCTTTTTTGGAGCTCAAGGAGAAACTTATCTTCAAGAACACCAACCTGACCTATTTCCAGTTGGAAAATGGTCGGTTTCATTTGATGAAAAAGAAGCACTTTGGAAAGACGCTGGTGGCGGCCACAGGGTGCCTGACGTGTACCGGAACTCGGACGGTGACTGGAAGTTCTACCTTGGTGACTTCGGGGTCTCTTGGGACTCTGCTTTCGTTCTTGTTTGCTTCTGCGACTTGGACGAGTCCTCTGAGGCTTAGTCACTTTAGTTAAATTGAGTCCTTTGACTCTTAAGGCGTTTTCCGTAAGGAAAGCGTCTTTTTTTTATATTTTCAATATTACTCGCAAAAATTTCTGATCAGTATATAATAATCTTAGATACAGATGATGTGTGCGGTTACGACTTCATACCATCCTACTCTCGCAGAAGATAGCTGTCAGATATTATTTCGATACGTCTTGATAATCAGTGCAGTCTTGTGTGAAAAAAAAGATATAAGTCGGTGCATATTACCAGAGGTAAGACCTCGCATACAATACAAAATCTCGCAGGTGCTGGATTTGGTGGAATAGAAGATAGTATGTACATTGCTTGCGGTACGCTGATGGCAACCACAGGGTGCCTAACGTGAACCGGAACTCGGACGGTGACTGGAAGTTCAACCTTGGTGACTTCGGGGACTCTTGGGACTCTGATAACGTTCTTGTTTGCTTCTGCGACAGATACTATTTCTCCCACAAAATAATTATGTGGGAGTTTTTTTATCAAACAAAAGGAGTGTGGTGACTATTTTTTAGTTATACCAAGCTCTTGAAGATGTCTTTTCCATCCACCAAGCATGCGACCAACTTCATCAAGAAGTAAGATATGTTCGCTGTATTTTTTATGGTCAAGAACTTTTTCTTCCCATGCAATTTGTAAAAAGAATTTTATCAAATCATTTTTACCAATGGCGTGTGATACCAGTGATAGTTTTTCAAATTTATCATAAGCAAAGGTTGCTTTGAATAGTAACTCTAAGAGGTCGAGAAATTCACCATCAATTTTGTTTCCAATAACGGAAATAGAAATAAAGTTGCTCAGGTAAAAAAAGTACCTAAGCAAATAAGACCTACGGAGAAAGGTTCAAATCCACCAAAGCGAAAATAAAATCTATTTAGTAGTTTTTATTTTTACTACTAAAAAGTATAATCATTACATGAAACACCAACTCACTAAAACAGATTTCATTCAATACCTTAATTGTTCAAAATCACTATGGTTATTAAAAAACAAACCTGAAGATTATGAAAAAGGAGAAATGTCACTCTTTCTTGAAAAACTGATTGCTGTCGCCGAGACAAGGAAGAGCCTGCTTGAGTATTGTAAGCTTGATACCTTAGCGATGGTTGAGTTGTATAAGAAATTAATGAGTATCAATTAATTTAAAATTAAAATATAATAGAAAAATATGAGTAAAAAGTGTGATCATCAAAATTTAGATATAAAAAAATCAGCAAAAGAGTTTTTGAAGCTTATTAAGCATGAACAATTCAAACAAACAGAACATTTGATCAAGGTTCTTGAGGTTATACCTCGTGTTGGCTCTCGAGTAGCAAAAGTTCTTCATATGAAGCTTGTAGATGGGTATATGTACAAGAAGATTGGCGAGGAGATGGGATTTACAGCAACTCGCGGAAGACAGCTGTATTGCAAAGGAATTTATATGATTGAGCAGGTTGCTCTTAAAAACTAAAACACTTCTAAATAGTTTTTTGTTATAATTAGTCGTATGGATACAAAACAGAAATATAACGGATGTTCAGCTATTATCTATCGTAAAGAAGATAGTAAAATTTTCATTGCACAACGAAAGCTAAATAAATCCTTTGGAGCGGGACTCTGGGAAACTATTGGTGGTGGTTTAGAAAACTATGATAAAGATTGTATAGATTGTATTAAAAGAGAAATTGAAGAAGAGTTGCACACTGATACTGATTCAGTAAATGAATTTCAAGATTATAGTATTGCAAATAAGAAAGGTAATACTTTTCTTATCAAAACTTTTATCGTTACATTAAAATCTAAACCTATTCCAAAGCCTCGAGCAGAGAATTCTAAAGTTTTGAAAAGGTACCCAAGAAAAGAGCCTGTATATTTATAGCAACGTACACAGGATTTTATTTTATCTGCAACCTCATCACTTCGACCTCGCCACTTCCATATTTGAGGATACTTTTCTGACCAATCGTTTGTAATATATTGAATCCATTCAATAAGCTCATTCTCAGCAAGAGTATTTCCTTTTTGAGCAACACGTACCAACATGATGAATATTTTGTTTCTGAGTAATTTATCTGATTCATCTTTTGGAGAGATAAAGATATACAGTTTTTCCTTGTATGCTTCTAAGATACGATCAACCTCTGATTGTTTCTCATATAGCTTCACAATTTTCTTCTTGTACCTCATAAAACGCTTCTGAAGGGGTCTATCTAAGTAACTAGTTACAAGATCCCAATCTATATCATTCAAAGGTGTACGAGCGTATTTACATATACAACGATAGGTTCTTGGTATGTGCTTTACTATCCACGAAGCAGTGAATGTTTTAGGTTGTTTCTCGAGAAGAAGGGTATTCAATTCTTGTATTGAAACTTCAAGATTCATATATTTAGCATAACAAAAAAGAACCAGTTAACGGTTCTTTTTTGTTACAACTATAGTAGTCGGGTCGCTCACCTACCTTAGGTAATTAGGACACACCGATACTAAGTTGTCAATGCGGGCCCACCAAGATTCGAACTTGGATCGTCGGTTTTGGAGACCGAAATTCTACCATTGAAATATAGGCCCTGATAATATCTTTTATTAATAAGACAAAACGAGTATAACAAAAAAGTAGTCCAGAGACTACTTTTTTGATTCTTTGTACTCTACGTGTTTTTTGAGTACTGGGTTGAATTTCTTAAGAGTAATTTTACTGTTTGCAAGCTTCTTTTTATTCTTGTGAGTCCAATACACATGGGTAATTTTCTTTTTACCTGTCTTATCGTCTGTTTTTGTGTGAACTAATTTTATTAGGTTATCCTGTGACATATGGCGAATATACTACTATACTCGCATAAAAAAGGCAAATAAAAAGCCTTGGTATTTTACTACACCAAGTCCTTTATATATGTATATCCGCATCTTCCTTTATCTTTCTCATTAAAAGCCTGTGAATTTGCATTACCATCACAACGTCATGACCTCTTTTATAAAGTTGACTATATGTGTAACTGCGCTCATCAATAACAACCTCGCTTACAAAATCTTCTTCGTTAATAACGAATGCGATATCATGCTTCATGTAAGAAATCATTAAGTCAGGATATGGGACTACCTCATAAAAGCCGTACTCTATCTCTATTCTATCTACATAAAAGTCAGAAGCAGAGTATATACGTTCAAAAGAAATGCGTACATACTTACTATAAAAATACAGTGCACATGTATCAGTTGGGTCTTCATAATAATTATGAATATCAACTTTAAATTCTGTATCATTCAGCAGTCTCCAATGAGCTGCAAAACATGGAAAATGTTTATTTATTCTCATGGTCAAAGTTTTTTCTTAAGAATACTTATACTCAGGTAAATATCAAGCTTGAAATTCAATTGAATTTCGTGTAACCTATGGAAGTATTTATGAAATACGTATGCGTCGATGGCGGAGTGGTCAATCGCATCGGACTGTAAATCCGACGACTTTATGTCTACGTTGGTTCAAATCCAACTCGGCGCACAAATATAAAACCCAGAGAAATCTGGGTTTTTATATTAATGATTTTATAATATCAATGTACTGAATAATTAATGGCTCGGCATATCCCGATCGGATGGCGGAGCTCGATATAACAAATACAATTACCAAAAATAGAACGAGAGTAAGTTCGATGAATGTTGCCCTTCTTCGTTTTTTAGCAAACATAATCTGAAAAATTGTAATAACAAAATACACAACAACAACATGCACAAACTGAGTTAAGCGCCTGTCGAGTTTTTCAAGAAAAATTTCCCTCTCAAACTGCTTACACTCTTGTGTAATATTATTGGTTACATCAGTTCCCGGTATACTACATGGAGATAGTCGTCCACCCATATTTCCATTTAAAAAAGAAGACATGACACCGATAACTAACCAGCCGAAAAACAAGGAGATCATAATTTTAATTATTATAGATTTCCGCATAGTAAAATTATAACACCTATGAACCAAAAAACACCCTTTCGGGTGTTTTTATTTAAGCAGTAACTTTTGTTTTTCGTTTTACTCGAGCCTTCTTTTTAACCTTAATATCTAACTGGTCTTTAATCACTCCTACTTGAACAGTTCCTCCTTCTGCTAGCTCTTTGCGGACCATAAATGATGCTACGCGATTCAAGATCTTGTTTTGAATTAAACGATTTAATGGTCGAGCACCATATGTCTTGTCGTATCCATGCTCTGCCAGATAATCAGCAGCCTTTGGTGTTAAATCAATAGTGATACCTTTATCGGTTAATCGTTTTGTAATCTCTTTTACTCGCTGCAATACAATGTCTTTAATTGTTTCTCGAGACAGAACATCAAACACAACAATGTCGTCTAGTCGGTTCAAGAATTCTGGACGGAAATGCCCTTTCAAGCTTTCCATAACTTTACCTTTAGTCTCTTTGTAATCTTCGCTTTCATTATTATTAGAGAATCCAATTGATTGCATTTGTTGAATATGTTGCGAGCCAATATTCGATGTCATAATAATAATAGTATTTTTGAAGTTTACTTTTCGTCCTTTACCATCAGTTAAATGACCATCATCCAAAACTTGAAGAAGTAAATTAAATACATCTGGATGAGCTTTTTCGATCTCGTCGAACAATACTACAGAGTAAGGTCTGTGACGCACAGCTTCGGTGAATTGTCCTGACTCTTCGTACCCAACATATCCTGGAGGTGATCCAATCAATTTTGATGTTGAATGTTTATCCATATATTCAGACATATCTACACGAATTAATGCTTTATCATCATTAAACATAAACTCAGTCAGAGCTTTTGTAAGTTCAGTCTTACCAACACCTGTTGGACCCAAGAATACAAACGAACCGATAGGTCGATCTGGATCAGAAATACCTACACGTGAACGTCGAATCGCATCTGAAATCTTTTCAATAGCAGTATTCTGTCCTTTTACTCGCTCCTGTAAATCCTCTTCCATGCGAGCAAGTTTTTCTTGTTCTTCTTCTAGCATTCGCAGTACAGGAATGTTAGTCCAGCGAGCTACTACATCAGCAATATCTTCCTCGGTAACCTCTTCACGTAATACTTGTCGCTTCTTTTGATTGCGACGAAGTTTATCTGCCTTTGTTTTCAATGTCTTTTCAAGTGCGGGAATTTTTCCATATCTAATTTCTGCGACCTTTCCAAGATCGGTTTGCAGTTCTGCATGTTCAGCTTGAATGCGCGAGTCATCAAGCTCTTTCTTGATGGCACGAATTTCAACAAGTAAACCTTTTTCATTTTTCCATCGTAATTCTAAATCTTTTGTCTTTTCTTGAATATCAGCAATCTCTTTATTAATTTCTTTAATGCGACCCTTTGCTTTATTTTTATCTGTTCCGTCTTCAGATTCCTTCTTGAGAGCCTCTTTTTCAATCTCGAGACGCATTATCTTGCGATGAGCCTCTTCGAGCTGTGGTGGCTTGTTTTCAAGCGTTATACGCAAGCTAGATGCTGCCTCATCTATCAAATCAACCGCCTTATCGGGTAAAAATCGATTTGTAATATATCGAGAACTTAAGTTCACTGCAGAAATCAAAGCATCGTCAGTAATACGTACACCATGAAACAACTCATACTTATGCTTGAGTCCGCGCAGAATAGCTACTGCATCTGTAATGCTGGGCTCGTCAACATATACAGGCTGAAAACGCCGAGCTAGCGCAGGATCTTTTTCAAAATGTTTTTGATACTCACCAATTGTTGTTGCACCAATCGCACGTAACTCACCGCGAGCAAGCGCGGGTTTTAACATGTTCGCCGCATCCATAGTTCCTTCTGAAGCTCCAGCTCCCACTAGTGTATGAATCTCATCTACGAACAAAACAACTTTACGGTCAGATTGTTCAATTTCTTTCATAATTTTTTTCAAACGTTCTTCAAATTCACCACGGTATTTTGTACCAGCAAGTAAAAGACCGAGATCTAGTACTACCAGATCTTTGTCTCGCAACGATTCAGGCACATCACCTTTAGACATACGAATAGCTAGGCCTTCTACAATAGCAGTCTTTCCAGTTCCTGGCTCACCTAATAGAATAGGATTATTCTTAGTACGTCGAGACAGGATCTGAATAATACGCATTATTTCTCGATCACGTCCGATTACAGGATCTAATTTATCTTCTCGAGCAAGCGCTGTTAAATTACGAGTATATTTCAGTAATACTCGAAAATTCTTTTTACCTTTTGGATTTTTATCACCACTCTCAGCTAACTCTTTTAGAATAGCAGTGACGTCTTTTTTCTTAATACGGAAACGTGCAAGTAATTCTTGCGCTTGTCCTGGAACTTCAATCACGGCTAAAAATAAATGTTCAGTTGAAACAAATTCATCACCCATGTCGCGGGCAACTTTCGCAGACTCTTCAATGACTTGTGCCAAATCAGGTGTTAAATAAATTTGATACGAAGGTGAAGCTGTTGTTCCAGTATCAGGTGCATCAATTGACTCTAGTAACGAATCAGTTAACAGTACGGTATCTACTTCCATTTTTTCTAAAACAGAAAGCGTCATACCTTCGTCTTGTAGCACAAGAGATGCTAGTAAGTGAAATGTATTTACGTGATTTTGTCCGCGCTCAATGGCAAGTTCGTGTGACTTGCGAATAGCTTCTTTTGCTTTGGTTGTGAAATTATTGAATGCTGGCATCATATGATTGTATTGTAACCTATTTAAAGATTAATTAACTGTGTATAGAATATATTTTAACAATATTTAGTTTTTTTTACAAGTTTTTTACGCTCGTGAAATATTTGCTATTGAGGAGCTCCAATTCGATGATATTCCTCGTGAGCAGTCTCAAGATCAGTGCCAGCTAAATACTTATATTCCCCATCTGGATCAACTGTCGGTTGATATTTATCATTCAGGTATACAACCGCAGATTCAATATCAGCAATTTCTCCATCACGAATAACAACGTTCGCAAGAAGGCCTTTCATTGTTTGCTCAGACCATTTTTGATCAAAAATGAAATTACCTAACGAGTACAATATCCAGCTGTCTTTATATTTTTCAATTTCTTGTGCAACATGTGGATGGTGACCAATGATAATATCAGCACCAGCATCAACTAGTAGCCGAGCCAGGATCTGTTGTTTTTCATTTGAACGAGTATCATATTCCGTTCCCCAATGAATTGATACAAATATAATATCAATCTCCTGTTCTTTTAATACTGCAATTTGCTGCTTCATATTATCCTCTGTGTACTGAGCAAGTCCAGCTGCATCTTCGCGAGCATAACCACCTTTATAAAATTCAGTAAAAGACAAGAAACCAAGTTGTGTACCATCAGGTAGTGTGTGTACATATGCTTGCTCGGCGCGATTTGTCTCACACCCTGCACCTGATCCAAAAATACTTACGGCTTCTAAATTTTTCACTGTTTCACATAGTGAATTTCGTCCCCAGTCGAGCATGTGATTATTCGCAAGAGCCATCACATCAAAACCTGCATTTTGAAGAGCGGCAGCTGTTTTAGTTTCAAATCGAAATGAGTATGGCTTTCCGGTATCAGCGCCGACATCCGACAAGGATCCTTCGAGGTTTCCAAATGTCACATCAGCACTTGTTAAGACATGTTTAATGTTTTCAAATAGAAAATTGTAATCTCCCCCTCCAAACTCATATACTTTTGACTTGACGCCACGGTCTAGCATCATGTCACCGACAAGAACCACCGTATATTCTTTTGGTTTATTAACTTTCTCAGAAATATATTGAGTAATAACATTGTCGGTAATAAGACTCGCTTGATTTGCGACTTTTGCATACTCTGTACCTATAGCGTCAAAACCAAAAAACATCACTGCACCGAGCACTGTAAAACCGATAATAATCAAAAACCACGAAGCTACTTTCATAACTTTTATTGTACCTTATATTTTTCGTATGTCGTAAAAAGTTTTTCTAAAACCTGTTGGAAAGTTTTACAAACAACGTCAATATCTTTTATTAAATTATCCTTACCTAAGCTAAATCGAATACTCCCGCTTTGGTCGTCATGATCTGACGCTAAGGCATGCACAACATATGAACTGTCATTATCCTTTTCTGAACACGCCGCACGAGATGATACAAAAATACCTCGCGCATCCAGTTCAAGTACAAGTTGTTCGCTTGATATTTTTTCCACCGAAATATTAATGTTTCCTGGTAGCCTATGTTCTAGTGAACCATTAATAACAATGGGTTGTTCAAGAAAATTAAATTTCTCTCGTAAGGCAAGACTAATGTCTCCTAATTTACTAAAAAAATACTTTTGTAAATCTTGCAATCGCTCTACCTCTGAGTCTCTCGTCTCGATAACATCATCTAAAGCTTGCGCAAAACCAACAATCAGTGGGACATTTTCAGTACCAGAACGCATGCCGCGCTCTTGTCCACCTCCTAAAATAAATGGTTCAATAGTTAAACCATCTCGAATATATAACAATGCAACCCCTTTGGGTCCATATATCTTTGCTGCACTAATTGAAACAAGATCAGCATTCATTCGTGAAGGCTGTACTTCCATGTACGCAAATGTTGCAATTGCATCGGTATGAAATACAGGATACTCAGCATTACGATCTTTATACTGCTTCTTTTTAAAGTGTCGAATGGCTTTAATAATTTCTTCAACAGGTTGAATAACTCCAATTTCACTATTAGCGTGACCAATAGAAACAAGCGCAGTATCTTCTGAAATCAACTCTCGTAACCCTTCAACATTAATACGTCCGTCAGTATCAACTGGTGCAAGTGTTAACGATATACGATTATTCTTTTTTAAATACAAACATGTATCACGCACTCCAGCATGCTCGATTGCACTGATGATAACGTGCGGCTTTTTACCAGGATTCTTTTTTTGCCATGCATGTATGACACCTTGAATAGCCATATTGTTTGATTCGGTCCCACCTCCAGTAAAAATAATATTTCGCTCCTGACATGCTAATATATTTGCAATACGAGTACGTGCATCTTCTATAGAGCTTCGAGTTTTTACAGCGCCACTGTATAAAGCACCGGGATGATAAAAATCATCACTCCAAAATGGCGCCATTGCGTTGCGCACAGAGCCACTTACAGGTGTCGCTGCTGCGTAGTCCATATATATTTTTTTCTTGCCCCAAAACATAATAATTACAGTATATCAGAGCAGTATACGCATAGCGCGCTACTTTGCAAAAGAGTATCTAATAGTGTATAGTTTTTGCTATGTTACTTTCAATTCCACTTGAATATATCGTCTTAGGTGGTCTTTTTTTAATTATTGTAATTCTTACATTTTGGATCTTCCAGCTTGAAAATCGACTTCGCATGTTATGTCGTGGTAAGTCAGGTGTAAACCTGGAAGATACGATCGAGGCAATTTTAAAAAAGACTGGTCAACTTATCGAGCATCAAAAGGAACTAGAAAATCAGCACCATATTTTCGAAGATAAACTCTCAGACAGTATTCGAGGTGTTGCCACTGTCAGATTTAACCCATTCAAAGGGTCTGGAAGTAATCAAAGTTTCGCAACCGCTTTTTTGAACGAACGTGGTGACGGTGTAGTTGTTTCAAGTATTTATTCTCGTGAACGAGTAAGTATCTTTGCTAAACCAATCGAAGAGTTAGCTTCAAAATATGAGCTCATGAAAGAAGAAAAAGAAGCTCTTTCTCAGGCTCGCTCAAACTTTGAATAATATTCATTCTTAATAAAATTATGCCAAACGATACAACACAAGAAAATAGTGTTCGCCCACCTGTAATTGCAATTATGGGTCACGTCGATCATGGAAAATCGAGCTTGCTCGACTATTTGCGTGAGTCAAATATTGTTGACGGCGAAGCTGGGGGTATCACGCAACATATTGCATCGTACGAAATCAATCACAAAGACGCTGATGGAAACGACCGCAAGATTACTTTTATCGATACACCAGGTCATGCAGCATTCACGAGTATGCGTACACGTGGAGCTCGTATTGCTGATATTGCTATTTTAATTGTATCAGCCGAAGACTCAGTAAAAGAGCAGACGATTGAAGCTATTAAAATTATTAAAGAAAATAATGTGCCCTTCGTTGTTGCGATTTCTAAAATTGACAAGAACAATGCTAACTCATCGCAAGTTAAAAATGATCTTATGACTCAAGAAGTATACGTCGAAGGTATGGGTGGCGATGTCCCTGTATCAGAAATCTCTTCTAAAACAGGAGCTGGTGTTGATGATTTGCTAGAAACACTACTATTGCTTGCTGACCTTGAAGAGCTAACCGGCGATGCAGACCAGCTTGCTACTGGATTTATTATTGAATCACATCTCGATGAGAAACGAGGTGTCTCAGCAACCGCTATTATTAAAAATGGAAGTATGGCTAAAAAACAGTTTGTTGTATCTGGAGGCGCTATCGTTTCTACGCGTATGATGGAGAGTTTTCTTGGGAAAGATATTGATTCAGCAACATTTTCAAGTCCTATTATACTGACCGGTTTTTCACAGATGCCTGAAGCTGGTGATGCATTTACAACATATACCAATAAGAAAAAAGCTGAAAAAGCACTTATTTCAACTTCTACACAAAACGCAACATTTGATACATATACCGCAACAGAAGGTGTTACCACTATCCCACTTGTCATTAAGACAGACGTTGTAGGAACGCAAGATGCAGTAATTCATGAAATTAATAAAATACCCCAAGATGAAGTAGTGTTCAAGGTTATTAAAACTGGTATTGGTACTATCAATGAATCTGATGTACAAATTGCCCTTTCTGACCCTACAACTATTGTTGTTGGCTTTAACGTAGATATCGACAAAAAGGTTACTCGTATCAACGACTACGAAACAATCACGGTTGAAACATTTGATATCATTTACAAACTTGTTGAATGGTTAGAAGAAGAACAAGAGACACGTCGCGTGAAAAAGGAAGTCGACGAAATTACAGGAAGTATTAAATTACTTAAGCACTTTAGTTCACAAAAAATAAAACATGTGGTTGGTGGTATGGTAACTATGGGACCCATGAAAACTGGTGACAAAATAAAAATCGTTCGAAATGAAGAAGAAATTGGTCGCGGTACTATTACTGGATTCCAGCAAGCCAAAGCTGAAGTAAAATCAGTACCACAAGACATGGAGTGCGGAATTATGATGGAATCAAAAGTAGCTCCACAGGCCGGAGATGTACTAGAGTCTTTTAATACCGTAATCAAATAACATGAATAGTCGAGCAGATAAAATGAAGAAAGAATTGATGCGTCTCGCAGCACTTTTCTTTGCGCAAAACTCTAATCGTCAATCTATGATCACAGTGACAAGTATGAATATTGCACCAGATCTTAAACGTGCTACTATCGGTATCAGTGTTCTACCGGAAAGCCAGGAAGAGCAAGCTGTTTTGTTTGCAGGAAGACGTACACGAGACATGCGAGACTTTATGGGATCTCACATTAATACAAAATTTATCCCTCGCCTTGAAGTAGTTATTGACCAAGGAGAAAAGAATCGACGTCGAATTGAAGATCTCTCACGAGAAGCATCTTCACAAGAGTAAACTAGGCACGGTGGCGAAGTGGTAACGCTGGGGTCTGCAAAACCTCCACGCGCGGGTTCGATTCCCGCCCGTGCCTCAATAGAGCAACCGTTAGGTTATTTTATTATTAGAGAAAAAATTAATATATTTTTTCTCCAAAGAAAGCACTTGAAAAATACATACAAACAATATATGATAGTGACGTTAATTGTCCGTTATGTGCCGGGATGGTGAAATTGGTAGACACGCTTGCCTTAGGAGCAAGTGCCCTCGTGGCGTGCTGGTTCAAGTCCAGTTCCCGGCACATAGTGGATAATTTTTTTATTCCATATATTTCCGCCTATAGCTCAGCTGGTAGAGCACTCGCCTCTTAAGCGATTGGTCCTTGGTTCAAGTCCAAGTGGGCGGACAACATTTAGAATTCTGGTTGAAGTATCAATCAAAGATGGGTATAATCCTGTTGTACTTAAAATAAGTATTTATGCCGAGATGGTGGAATAGGTAGACACGAGGGACTTAAAATCCCTTGGCCGTAAGGCCGTGCGGGTTCGACCCCCGCTCCCGGCACATTGTTATATATACAGTAAAAAACAGCCTGTAAGGGCTGTTTTTTACTGTATTACCCGTATTTTACAGTATAATTACTACTTGACTTTTAGTCTATATATGCTATAATACATCTTAGTTAAAGAACCTTGAAAAATAGTTGTTTTAAGTTACTTCAGGAGAGAAACCTTCCCTTTTGAAGTAACTTAAAACAACTCAAATGAATTCATTCAAAAAAGGATTACAGACACTACTCGCTTTTGTTATTGTAGGTTTTGTTGCGCTCGGCCTCTATAAAGGCTACGAAGCATACAACAAACCTTCTAGATCAAAGCAAAGTACCGCAAACAATTCCACCAATCAGAAATCGCATACTGCGACCCTGAAGCCTGGCAAATGGGAAACTGTTCGTCCAGGACCTGGTAATACAGTAAATTTTTATCCTGATACAACTTTTTTGCTTAAGGCATGTAAAACATGTAAAGAGCAAGAACTAAATCCTGGAGAAAAAATTCAACTAGGTGAAAAGGCTACATATATGGAATTCTTTATCACGACAGCTGACAAAGAACAAGAAGTGTACCTGGAAATAAAAAAATCATAAATAAGCAACTTAAAACTACTGAAATGAGACAAATAATTTTTAAGAGCATAACAGTAAATCTAGCTATTGCCGGAGTACTACATGTAGTACTACCAATACTTGCAATCTATATTTTTTTTCTACCTTCTACACCAGAAGAGTGGATTGTCAGATTCATGATTATGGGTATACCTATCGGACTATTGATAGCTACGCTTGAGAAAGTTCCAATAGGACACCTTGGGATGGTAGCTTGGTTTGGGTCCCGTACAGAAACTATCATAAAGGATGGTTGGTGCTGGCTCCCATTAAAAGGTCTCTTCTATACTTTAGTTACATTCGATGCAACTGAAAAAAGTACAGAATGTCCACCGATGAAGGTTACTACAAAAGAGACTCTAAAAGAAGGGAGTGTGCAGGTAACTGCTAGCGGAATTGACATTCAATGGAAGCCTGATGGTGTGGGATATCTATATGTAGATCAAACTAATCTGTTGAAAGGACTGATTGGTTATGGGCTTGGAAGAGTGCGCGGCAAACTTGCAGATTCGTCCTGGCGAGAGATTCAAAGAGCAGATTCAAATTTTGAAACCGAACTACTCGGAGATCTAAATGATCCTAACTCAGAGATTCGTACCCTTGAAAAACGCTGGTGTATTAAAATCTTTCGCATAAATATTGCAGAGGTTGATATGTCGGCAACTTTCAATGAGGCGGTCGAGAGATCAGCAATTGAGCAAGAAGAACACAAGGCTGAAGATATCGAGATGAAGCATGCTGGCAATATGGTAAAAGATTTTGCTACTATACTTCATGACAGTGGTAATGGAATGCCAATGGCAGATGCATTAAAGTTTGCTCAGAGTTTCTACCAAAACCAGGTAGACAAGACTACTGGCATTAACATAAATGGAAATGCTGGAGATTTTGCTACTGGAGCTGCTATTAATGCAGCGTCAGGTAGAAGTCAATCTTGAATGATTTCAAATTAACTAAGAAAAAAGCCACTTCAGAATATCGAAGTGGCTTTTCCTTTGCATTATTTATTCTTCTTTTTATGTGTCCATACCTAGAGTCCTCAGAATGAGTCTCATGATGCCAAATACAGCTGCCATGACAAACATTCCGATAATTCCCCAAAGCATGTGCTGTCGCCCTTTATTAGCGTCTTCTGAGCTTTTGTCAGACGTTGCTACAAAGCGCATCACACCAAACAAAAACATAACTAGTGCCAGCGCAAACATCATTCCGATGAGTGGCTGAACGATTACCAGCATGGCTCGATCTCGAAACGCTTCAGCGTTTGCTGTAAGAGTACCTGCTGCTAATGCGATGTTAGGAAACATAAATAAAGATAATGCTAGACAACCCCTGGGATCATAGTACCTGCATCAAGACCTCCTCCGATACCAATTCCGAAAGTACTACTAATAAGTCCGATAATTCCCCAGATTGCAAGAATGAAAAATAGTCCAATAGCACCATTGATCATCATACTTCGAGCTTCTTTCTTCTTTTCTTCTTCTTTTGCAGTAATGTAACCGATTACACCCCAGATAAGATACACCACTCCCAACGTAACAAGAATAGGAATAACTACATCAAGAATTTCCTTGATATCATCAAGAATATCTACAGCTTCAGTACCTGTAGATGTGTTTGTGTTGTTAAACTGCGCAAGAGCAACAATAGGAGCAAACATGCTACCAATTACCGCTGCAATTGATTGTAAAAACTTTTTCATATATTTTATAATATAATTAATAATTAATAATTGTATAACCATTATAGGTTAAAATACCCAAATCTAAAAGCTAAAACTGTGGAGTAACTGTCGAGATACCGCCTCCGAATCCTAAATCGAATGTATTACCTAGTACCTGCAGAATACCTATAATTCCCAGCATAACAAACAAACTTATAATTCCCCACAGCATGAATTTTCTACCTTCTTTACGTTTATTTTCATCTTCTGCATTTATGAGGTACTGCACAACACCGTACATGAACGCTACGAGCGCAAGCGTAACAATTAAGGGAATAACAGATTTTGAAAGAATACATGTTGCATAATCAAATAGATCTGCCAATGTACCAAGCGAAGCTGAACAAGAAGAACCACCTGAACCTTGAGCAAACGCAGGAGTAATAGGAAGTAATAAAGCTAGTCCTGCATTCAGGGTAATGTAAAGTTTTTGATGTAGAGATTTCATGTTCATAAATATTACGGCGTTATTAATTCATTCACACTACCGCCGATTGCTTGAGCAAGAATATATGAGCCAAGCAATACTGCTCCTCCGACAATAGCCCAGAGCAGTGCTGATCGAGCTTTTTGTAGCTTCTCTGGATTACCTTGCGCCGCAACCAACATGAAGCCTGCAAATATAATAGCCAGAGCAACAAGTGGTGTCCCAATTATAAGAACAATATTTAAGAGCTCTTTAACCAGGGCAGGTAATGAATCGATATTACCTCCTAGAGGGTTTTGAAGGGTTGCTGCAGGAGTAGAGGGTGTTGAAAGAGTGCCGGCGGGATCTGGAGGTGTTGAAAGAGTGCCGGCGGGATCGATAGCAAAAACTTTTTTCAAAGGTACAATAATGTATACAAACGCTGCAATAGAAGTAAAGGATATTTTTTTTGATAAATCTATATTCATATTGTTGATTATACTATATATTCTTAATAAAGACTTTCCTTTCTGTTAAGAAAGGTCTATGAGCGAATTCGCTTGATCTACCCCAAGCGTTACCAAGATTGTTTTAACAATGACAAACGCAGCTAAAACAATTGCGATACCGATAAATACTTTGATGAAAATACCACGAGCTTTTTTACGTGACTCTGGATTTGACCCTTGGAACATCAGTAGGAATCCTGCATATGCAAATGCGATAGCAGCAATAGGTATGATCATGATAAATACAAATTTCCAAGCTCGCTGCACCATCTCAACTAACTTGTCATAATTACAATTATCAGTACATGGAACGATACCTGTAGATAGTTCAGCCTCAAGTGCTGCCATTGGGCTTTGACTAAATAATCCATCAGCTGGGTTTGTAGTTGTTGTAGCAGGTGTCACAGGGTCAGACTCTGTGACAGGTGGAGTTACATAATCTTGCGTACGTCCTACTTGTTGAAATGATATAAGATCGCCACGTTCATAAATACCTGCGTAATAAATAGTAGAAGGCTCAATAGGAAGCGCACCAAACTGATTAGAGTCAGAAATATAAGCATAAATATTTTCGAAGCTTTTTGAAAAATTAAAACCTTGATTAGGTGAACTTGTTGTATTATAAGATCCAATACGTTTAAATGTTGTTCGACTGTAGCCAAACATTAAATCCAGATCATTTAGAGGTACATAATTATATGTCTGGACCTCTCCAGAAATATCAAACCCAACTGTATTACTACCTGCTGTTAAATAAGGACTTGGATCCCAAGATACATCAACACCTCCGACATTCATAACGTTGTTTGAATAAGTAGCAAGTCTCTTAACTGCAAGAGTTTCGAAACCAATTTCTTGACCTAACTCATCAATATGTACACCGTAAATACCTACGTAGTAATCTCTTCCATTACCTAAGCGAGTCGATAAATTCTCGTACTCACTACCATCATTACGTGAGTTATAAACTTTTTCGTTAATTTCAATTACACCCGATGGATCTTCAAACTCCGCAATAAGCAGCTTGTTCGTTAATGTTCTTGGACTATTTCCAAAGTAAGCCCTCACTTCACCATACTCTCGACCATTCAAGTCTACCTCTGCATTAATATCATAGAAAAAATCATAAAAAACTTCTTGTTCATCAATCTCTACACCAGGAAAGTTAAAATCATCAAGTGAAAGCTCTCCATTGATAATATCAATAATTGATAAGTTAGGCAGTGCTGTTCCCGGGATATACTGACCTTGTCCAGCTCCTTCAAAAATATTAATAACCAGTTCACCAACACTAGCATTACCATTTTGTAAATCAGTGACATTTACACCAAAAACCTCAACGTTGTAGTCTTCAGTTATGGCACGAAAAACAAGTTGGTCACCCCAGTTCACAGAAGGGACGTTACTTATTGCAGTACTTACATCAAACTGCGTTAATCCGTCACCAAAATTATCAAACATTAGACTTGGGTCATTAGGAGGTCCGACAGAAGGCTCTTCTACATTTTCAACCTCTTCAGGTCCTGTAGAAACCTCTCCAGATCCGACACTAGAATTCTCACACTCTTGTGAACCTACTGCAGTACCACCAGTGGGAGCAAAACTTGGCAGACAAATATTATTTAGAGAAGTAATAACAGTACCACCTAGTAAAGTATCTACTTGATATACACCAGGGTCTACAAATACACCCAGGTTAGTAGAATTGATCAAATATTTTTGTGCAGACTCAATTGAGGCCGGCTCTTCTTGAAAACCTCCACCTACTGACTGTATGTCTAAACTCCCAGAATATGCAGATGCTCCACTTTCTTTAAACTTAAATTCCAAACTATCTTCTATGTCGTCCGCATGAGCATCCATATCATCCACATTTCCATAAAACGCAATCTCCGCAGCTATACCATACGTACCATCTGACATAGGGTCTGATAAGGCGCTGATCATATCTGCATAAAAGGTATCCCCTTCAAATGTAAAAGTTTCTTCAAATGTAAAACCTTCCATACTGACAGCAGCAAATACCGGTTGCCATAAAAAAAGTATTGCACCTGTAAACACTCCACCTAGTACCATGAGTTTGAATGCATTTTGTAAAAACTTTGCCATATATGTTATTGATTATTGAGTAATCTTTCAAACCTAGACTGCGCTTCTCGGACAGTCTCATCCGCTCTCTTTAGACCAGATAATGTATCCATGATCATATCGTCAAAGATAGGTTTTGTTACTTCTGGTTTTGGATCCCACCAGCCACGAGCAATAATCATAGAGTTATAAAATGTTTGCATGTAAGGATCTACTAAATCAGGACTGCTAAGAACTTCACGACGTACCGGCGGCAGTAATAGTGAGCGACTCATCTCTGCATTATAAAATGGATTTGTTAGCAACATAATAAGATTATAAGAAGTAGCTACATTTTGAGACTGCTTACTGATAGCAAATGCGGTCATACGAGAGGTACTTAGTTGTAGTCGTGCGTCTCTGGTCTGAGGAAGTAGAGTTACGTCAAAATTAAGATTCGGATTCTGTTGCCGTATCAATCTCATTTCGCTAGCGTATCCTATATACATAACTAAATCTTCTGCAATAAACGCAGACCTACTGTCACGTATTCCAACATTCCATGAATAGTGTTCTTGATTCGGATCAGCAAATGAAGTGTAGAAACGTAAGGCTGATCCTATACTACCGTTAGGATTACTACTAAATAATGCATCAGAAAAAGTTCCATCTGACTCTTGAACAACAAATGGAACTTCTCCCTGCATAGACAAAACTCCTAGAATGTCTTTCGAGTACTCTATATTATTTATTGTTCCTAATGCGATAGCTGAACGTGTAATCTGACCTGTGTCGGTTTTCTGGGTAAGCTGTGGTGCCATTGTTAAAAGTTCGTCCCAATACTTTGGCGGCTCTAAAATAAAACTACTATTTAGAAGATCACGATTGTAATATAGAACAAGAGGGTCACCTAAAAATGGTACAGCAACAATTCCTTCTGGAGACAAATAAAGCCCACTCTGATCAACAAATTGATTTTTAAAAGTGTCTTGTGAATAGCTTTCGTAAGGAATAGTTAACACTTTATTCTTGTGCTCGACTACCCTATCATGATCTAGAAGAAAAATATCTGGACCAGTTCCTGCAGCTAGGGCTTGCACGAGCTCATCATGATATGTATCCGGGTTCTTTGAGCGATATATAAGAGACAGTCCATCGTACTGCTGCTGTAGCGGATCAAAATATGACTTAAAGAAATCTGCTGGTAATGTACCCCATATAGTAACCTTTCCAGCCAGCACTTCTGTAGGGTCGGGAGATTTTCCTACCGAAACAAAGCCTGAAAAAACAGCCATGCCAATAGCAATAAATATACCAAATACAATAAGTAAAATTGTTTGAAAATTTTTCATAGATTATGGTTTGAAAATAACACCGTAATGATGTTCCCCTGCTTCAACTATTTTAACTATAGAAAAACCATGCGATGTAAATAAGTTTTCTGCAGCTTCTTTATTAAATACCTGGTCAAAATGTGGACCCACACCACCAAACGACTCTGACCAATCAACTACCAATACTATACCACCTGGCGAAAGAATTCGTTTCACTTCTGTAATGAGCCCTTCTTTATCCTCGACTTGAAATAAAACATTAGCTACAATAACAGCGCTAATCGATGCGTCACGTAGACGTGTTCCATTTGGTTTCTCTGCGTCTACCCATACAGTTGTAATATTTCCAACTCCTTTTGCTATGGCTTCTGTTTTTATTCGTTCAAGCAAGTCTTTTTGTACATCAAGAGAAAACACGCGACCACTAGGTCCGACAGCTTCTGCCGCAGCAAAAGAATAGAAGCCAGTTCCTGAACCAATATCAGCAACTTGCGAGCCCTTATTAAGATTCAACTGTGCAACAATTTGCTCTGGTTCTGAGAAAGGCATAACCTAAAGTACTGTTAACGATGCAATAGCATCTCCAGCTCGTAATTTCATAATACGTACACCCTGAGTGGCACGTCCAAGTTCTGCAATCGTTCCAAGTTCTGTACGGATTACCTGACCTTTCTTTGAAATAACAATCACTTCACTACCCCCTTCTTCGGTAATAATTCGTGAACCGACAAGCAGCCCTGTTTTTGTAGTAAGTTGTGCGGTTTTAATACCTGAACCCCCTCGATTTTGCACTTTGTATTCTGAAATATCAGTTCGTTTACCGTAGCCATTTTCACTTACCGTTAATACCTTTGTTGTAGCACCTTTTCTTACTACACCAATACCTACAACGCGATCATCTTTTTTCAATGCAATACCTTTTACCCCAGAAGCAGTTCGCCCCATTGCTCGCACATCTTCAGATTTAAACCTAATAGCTTGACCCTTGTATGTTGCCATAAATAATTCATCCTTATCATTTACCAAGCGAGCACCCAGTAGCTGGTCGCCAGCTTTTAAATTAAGTGCAATCAATCCATTACTGCGAACCTTAGCAAATGCATCAAGTTCCATCTTCTTTACAACACCACCAGTAGTTACCAAGAAAAGATACTTATACTCCTCTCTTACTTCTTTTGAAAGTGGTAAGATCTTAGTCACGTGCTCGTCGTCCTCAAGTGACAAGAAATTCATAATCGACTTTCCTTTTGTAGCACGTTTTCCTTCTGGAATATCATACATTTTGATGTTGTATACTTTTCCTGCGTCAGTAAAGAACAGCAAGTCACTGTGTGTATTTGCAATTAATACTTCTGTTACGACGTCTTCTTCTTTAGTATTAATATCTACAACACCAACACCACCTCGTTTTTGCTTCTTATACTCTCCCGGATCAGTTCGTTTTACATAACCACCTTTTGTAAATACTAATGCTGATTCTTTTTGAGGAATCAAATCTTCATCAGCAATCGATTTTACACCACCAGCCATTACGCGTGTACGTCGCTCGTCATTGTATTTATCCTTAATTTCAAGAAGCTCATCTTTAATAACACCAAGCATTTTAGCTTTACTTTTTAGTAATGCTTGTAGTTCCTTGATAAATTTTTTAATTTCTTTCAATTCATCTTCAATTTTCTTACGCTCAAGACCAGCAAGTTTCTGTAGTCGCATTTCAAGAATTGCTTGGGCTTGGATTTCACTAAACTTGAATTTCTTCATCAAGTTAGTTTTAGCTGTTGGTGTATCTTTAGAAGATTTAATAACTTTAATAACAGCATCTATATGATCCAGCGCCTTGTTTAAACCTTCTAAAATATGTGCACGAGCTTCAGCCTTTTTCAGATCAAATTCAGTACGCCTACGAACGATCTCTTGACGGTGTTCTACGAAAAGACTAAGGATGTCGTGCAGTGAAAGTGTTTGCGGTACTCCTTCTACAAGCGCAACAACGTTAAAATTGAAATTACTTTCAAGTTCTGTGTGTTTATATAAAAAATTTAAGACTCGTTGTGGATTGATCCCTGTTTTCAGATCAATAGCTACACGCATGTCGCTTGTTGACTCATCGCGCATATCTTTAATACCTACAAGCTTCTTGTCACGAACTAAATCTGCAATTTTTACCAGTAAGTTTGACTTGTTTACACGGAATGGAATTGAACTAATGATGATTTGAAACGAACCATTCTTCTGCTCTTCTATTTCTGCTTCTCCTCGCGTTACAATACCACCACGACCAGTTGCATAAGCATGCATAATATCTTTTTTGTTGAAAATAATTCCTCCGATCGGAAAGTCAGGTCCTTGAATATGTTCAAGTAAGTCCTCTGTTGTAGCTTTTGAATTTTCAATCAAAGCAACTGTTGCATCAACTACTTCACCAAGGTTGTGCGGAGGAATGTTCGTTGCCATACCGACTGCAATTCCAAGTGTTCCATTCAATAGTAGATTCGGTACCGCTGCCGGCAGAACAGTAGGTTCTTGCTTAGTTCCGTCATAGTTATCTCTAAAATTAACGGTGTCTTTTTCAATATCACGCAACATTTCACTAGAAAGCTTCATCATTTTAGCTTCAGTATAACGATACGCAGCAGCGCTATCACCATCAATAGAACCGAAGTTACCTTGACCCCACACTAACGGATATCGAAATGAAAATGTCTGAGCCATACCAACCATAGAGTCATATACAGACGTATCACCATGCGGGTGATATTTTCCCAACACATCTCCAACAATCGTCGCAGATTTTTTAAATCGAGAAGATGAAGTTAAACCAGCTTCATTCATGGCATATAAAATTCTACGGTGTACCGGTTTTAATCCGTCACGAACATCAGGTAGTGCACGCGATGTAATAACCGACATAGAATATGCCAAAAATGATTCGCGCATTTCTTCACTAATTGAAAACGGGACAATGTGTCCGTGGTTTATTTCTTGAGTTTCGTCAGATTTTTTTGCCATAATATAGTGTCTTTAGTATACCGTATAAAGCCTTATTTCGTAAGTCTTACAAGACTATTCTGTGGATGAATTTTTGTCATCCTGCACCATTTCAGAATCGTCAAGCTCACTATCAGTAACTTCGACAACTTCTGCCTCACTTCCATCTTCTTCAATTTCAAAGCCATACTGTTCAGTTAGGTTTACAGATACTTCATATTCAGAATCTTGTTTTGCAGTATCTTCTTCTAGAGATACGGAATCACCTTGACGACTCTCTTTAAATTCAGCTCGCCCAGCTTTATATTCTTGAGAAAATCCACTGAAAGAATCTTTAAGTACGCTGAATGGCTTCATATCATCTTTTACTATATCTCTGGATTTTTCGAAACGCCCGAAAGTTGACCATGTCCAGAAAAATACCACTATCAACGTCACCACCGAAGCAATAATGCCGGCTATTATCATTCTTGCATGTTCTGACTTATCTCGTAGCTTATTAAGCATATTTTTAGTAATTATGAAGATAGTACTACTACTTCTCCTTTTTTATCAGTAAGATCTTTTGATTTTATAGTCAATTTCTCGATAGGTTTTATATTATCACCTCCTTCTTTGATAAATTGCTTGAGCGCATCTTTATCTTGATCAGCACCATAGTCCATTGGAATAATAATGCTTGGCTCAAAACCGATTGCTAGCTTGTGCGCAACTAGTGGGTCAAGTGTACTTTTCCCGCCAATTGGCACAAATACAATATCAGCGCTTTCAATTTCTTCACGCACAGTCGCAGGTAAATCTTTTGAAACAAGATGCCCGAGGAATAAAATGCTCATACCGTCAAAATCAAGAGAGTAAACGGTATTAATGTATTTCTCCCCATCGATCTCTGTTTCAGCCTGAAGTCCTTTGATGTATGTTCCATTAACCTCATAACTTCCTGGACCATCAATAATAAACGGTTCTTTACCGCCATACGATAAATTTGCAGCACCATTATAATCAGGATGATTTGTTGTTACTAAAACAACGTTCGCACCGAACTTTGCTGGTTTTTCTTTTAACTTCGAATCTTTACTAATAGGGTTGAAGGCAAGTGTGGTGTCACCTAATTGAATTTTAAAAAACTGTTTTCCGTGATGTGTGATAATCATATGGGAGTAGTATAGCAGAAAAAGAAAAAGCATTGAACCCAATAATTGGGTTCAATGCTTTTAATAAATTTAGAACGTTAGGTTAAGCTCTTGCTAAAGTGCTAAAACCTGAGCGAGCAACTATACGGCTAGGAGGATCCTGCTGATCATTCTTTGCTTCGATACTCAAAGTTGTATGAGGAACAATCTTTAAACGCTCCCTTGAAATCAACTTACCGGTCACACGGCAAACACCGTACGTACCATTTTCAATGCGAATAAGAGCATTTTTCAAGGATTGAACAAACTTTTGCTGACGTGATGCCAGATGACTGATCTCTTGTTTCGAAAGTGTCTCACTGGATTCATCATCTTCTTTACATGATCGAGCGGTATCATTCGTACCATTATCATTCTTATTAGACAACTGGCCTAATAGCAACGTCAGATCCTCTTTAGCTTTTCCAAGCTTTTCATTAATAATTCCTTTAAACTCATCGAGTTCGTCTTTTGAGTACTTGGTCTTCTTGGCCATTTTGTTAAGGTTTTTGGTTTTTCTTTCCCTTCGGTTTGTTCCGCTGGTTTACAATACCATACCACACATTTACAATAGTGCAAATACTACTCTTTTCTATTGCTTAAAAAGCCCGAATATGTTACAAAATAAGGGTTAATTATTAGCCAGAACATGTGGTTAACCTTGATTACCCTCTTTAAACAAAGTGTTTAAATGATATTCAAATCCACACGTTTCTATTGCAAAGTCCGCCTTTGCCGTAATTGGCAGAAGAGCGGTTTTTTATTTATATGACAACAGAAACACAAATTGACACAACAACGGTTATGGGCTCACTAGTTGAGAACATGACAAACCAACGTCGTATCGAGAATGAAGATATTGTAGAAGGTACAGTAATCGCATTTGAAGGTACAGCAGTATACGTTGACCTTGCTCCCTACGGGACAGGTCTTATCTTTGGTCGCGAATTTATCAACGCTAAAGATATCCTTAAGAATACAAGTATCGGTGACACCGTAAAAGGTAAAGTTGTCGAGAAAGAAAACGAGAACGGATACGTCGAGCTTTCACTACAAGAAGCTAAACAAGCTCTATTATGGAAAGAAGCTGATGAATTGCTTAAGAACAAGACCGAATTGGTACTTGAAGTTAAAGAAGCCAACAAGGGTGGTCTTCTTATTAACTGGCAAGGTATTTCAGGATTCCTTCCTGCATCTCAACTATCAGCTGAACACTACCCACGTGTAGCCGAGGGTGATAAAGAGTTAATCCTGCGTGAGCTGAAGAATCTTGTTGATACAAAACTTTCAGTTTCTATCATTGGAGTTAATCCAAAAGAAGGAAAACTTATTTTCTCTGAAAAAGGAAAAGAGAAGGAAGAACGAAAGGAGTTGATCACAAAATACAGTGTTGGAGACGAAGCTGAATGTGATGTTACTGGAACAACTGAATTCGGTGTATTCTTGAAGTTAGAAGAAGGCCTAGAAGGATTGGTACACATTTCAGAAATTGACTGGTCACTTGTTGAAGATCCACGAAAAATGTTCAAACTTGGTGAAAAAGTAAAAGCTAAAGTTATTGAAATTAAGAGCGGAAAGATCTCTCTATCTATCAAAGCCTTAAAAGGAAATCCTTGGAAAGATGCTTCTGATAAATATAAGAAAGATCAAGAAGTTTCAGGTGTAGTTATCAAGCACAACAAGCACGGAGCACTAGTTGCTATTGAAGCTGGAGTTGCTGGATTGATTCACGTATCTGATTTCGAATCAGAAGCGAAGCTACGAGAAAATCTTGAAATTGGAAAATCATATCCATTCAAGATCAACCTATTCGAACCAAAGGATCAAAAGATGACATTATCATTTGTAGGAGATAAATAAATACGAGGAGTTTACGGCCGTATTTATTTACGCAAAGCGCAAATAAGCATTACTCTCAGATCACTAAAAAACCACCCATATGGGTGGTTTTTTAATTAAATTTATTCATTGCAGCTTCCCTTCCTTCTACCACAATTGTTTTAATTACACCCTGAGTTGTAACCGCCAGCTTTTTAATTGTTTCTAAATCTTCTTTTGAAAATACTCCTAATACGTTTGGCTTGATGACCTTACCGTCTTCTAGTTCCTGCGAGATACCGATACGGATACGTGTAAAGCTAGTAGTGCCTAAATGCTGTTCTATTGAACGAATACCATTATGACCGCCACTTCCTCTATCATGCGAGATTTTGAGCTTACCAACAGGCAAATCAATGTCATCGTAAATAACAACAATATTATCATCTGAAATCTCATGTTTATCTTTCGCGTATCTCACAGAAATACCTGACTCGTTCATGAATGTCTGAGGTTTAATATATTCGACTAATTCCTCATTAATAGACTCTGATGTATATAGTGCCCTAGAATTTTTACCTGTCTCCCATTCATCACTTCCTAGCATCTCATCCAACACAATAAACCCAGCATTGTGCCGAGTCTTCTCATACTTCCCTCCTGGATTTCCTAGTCCTATAATTAAAAACATACTGCTAATATACCATATTTATTATGTGTTACTGTCTTCAGGATTAATTATCTGATCATCTTCAAAAGCAATAACTGTCATATTACTTTCATCAGAAAAAATAACCCCGTCAATACCTTTATCAATTAACAATTTTCTTAGATAATAACCATCTCCTGCATCAAAGAAATTAAAAGTTGCCATACTAACATCGCTCATCCCTTCTTTAGGTTGACTAGGTGTATGCAAGCCACTAATAGACCCTATTCTTTTATTTCTTGCTATTGTCATATCTTGAAAATGCCTGTCATATGCAGCAAGATCTTTTTCAGTAATCCCAAGATCGCTCAAACAAGCCCTGAAGTCTCTATATGTTGTACTATAGCCTAGTAATCTAATATCTAATGGATTCTTTATATTAAGATACCGAGATCGTTTAAACTCGCCATAATGCTCCAAGTTATCTCTATCTGAGAAAAAGAAACCGATATGGTTTCCTCCTTCTTTATTCACGTTTCGCTTACCTAACTCATATGTATCAAAATCTTCATGACTTCTGTTATACATTAAAAGCGGCTTACCTTCTTTATTAAGAATTTTAGTTTCTCTCTCTAGCTTCTCTAAAGAAGAGTTTTTCTTTATTTCTTGAAAATCAATTTGTTCCATAATAATTACAGTAACACACTTTACTAATCGTGAAAATGAATAAACCAACCAAAAGAAAAACCGCAAAAAGCGATTTTTCTTTTTACTTTATTACATAAATTATCGCAATCAACTTTTTGAGAACAACAAGATCATTTTCTTGTTGTTTTACTCTATAGACCCATCAAGCATTCAATTGAGATGCTCGATTAGGATTTTAACCTGGTTAACGAGACCAGGTGCCCGTGTTCTCCTTTAAAGAATTTAGAACAATATTCTAATTACAGTAAGTGTAACTATTGACCATTATCTAATTTAATAGATTATTTGAATTCAGTTCCACGACCAGCTTCCGCTAGCCGTGCCTTGTTACGACTTAGTCCCTGTCATCAATTTCACCTTCGGCCACGCGAACTGCGCAGACTTCGGGTGCCACCGACTCCCTTGACTTGACGGGCGGTGAGTACAAGACTCGAGAACGTATTCACCGTAGTGTGCTGACCTACGATTACTAGCGATTCCAACTTCATGGGGTCGAGTTGCAG
>Ga0222634_1000085_pt1 | contig 55898 bp, 79 predicted proteins | sample AntAcemetageno50_FD_179807 | JGI IMG/M metagenome (GOLD analysis project Ga0222634, IMG submission 179807) | Saline water microbial communities from Ace Lake, Antarctica - #50 | ecosystem: Environmental > Aquatic > Non-marine Saline and Alkaline > Saline | place: Antarctica: Ace Lake | collected... | reverse complement strand
TATATTAATGGAGAAGAACTAAGCAAAAAAGAATTTAATAATAGAACCAAATCTTGTGAAAATAAGATTGTAGAAATTGAAGGAGTAAAATATAAACTAACTAAAGTATAGAACTTATGAAGACATACAAAGTAGAAGTAACAAAGGAAATAACAAAATAATTTTATATATCATAAAACAGAAGGAGGATTGCAAATATACTCTGGGGAAAAATTAAAATGGTACAATGATTATAAGGACGTAATAAAGACGAAGGAAATGATTAATGAAAGCAAAGAAGGTTTCATGGTAGCAATAGGAGAGCAAAACGAAACCCATTCCGAAATTGGATTATCGTGGGACTTTGTAGGAATACATACCTCCTTTAATATATATTAATGAGAAAGGTATTTCAAGAGCTAAAGCAGTCGGGCATAGATGCCAGATTGTCAGTAAGTAAAAATAAATTATACCATGCAGTGCAAAAACAAGAGCCATTTGCTTACATATTGGGCACAGACTACAATAAATTAAGGAAAGGAGAAGGTGGGAAAATTCATTTTTTTAACGCCAATGCAACAAAAATACTTGATAAATATAATATAAAGTACGAAGTAGGCATAAATACCATTGAACTAATACAATAGCACACTTACCGAAAGAAAAGTGCAATTAATCGAAAAAATATAAACACCTAAAACACTATAAATTAAATTTACACAATGGAAATAAAAACAGAAACAAATAGCTATGGAGAACTTATTTTAAGCGCCAACCATAACAATAGGTTAATAAAAAGAAGATACCTATACGTAACAGAAGAAGAAGCCAAAGAGAGATTTAAACAATTTTTAAAACTAACAATATGAACCCACTAGACTATTTTACAGAAGAAGAAATAAAAGACTTTAAAAACTTTGATGCACTAACAAATGAAATGTATGAAAAGGGAGCCTTTGACATTGAGATTATCTACTACCATACGGCTATGGATTTTTTAACAGAGAATGACCCTAGCTTAACAGAAAGCTTTAGTATTGCTTCAGAGATGGGTTATGATGTTAAAAACCTTAACAGTGAAGTGCTTGCAAGTGTATTGGCTTCAGACATGGCTAAGAATGAATGGAACGAATTAGAAATGGATATAACGGAGAAATACTATGAATAAACTAGCTTTTGAAGAATGGATGCTTAAAATAGGTAACATATATTATTCAAATGATAAACTAATGGCTAGAGCCTTAAACAAATTAAACGATTATGCCAAACCACGTATATAATACTATTGCTATTGGAGAGCCAATAAATAGTGAAAAATTAAAAGAGATAGTAAAGGCAGGTCTTTGCCAGTATTACGAACCTATGCCCGCAGATACGCCAAATTGGTACGATTGGGCTAGTAAGAATTGGGGTACAAAATGGGGGGCTTATAACAATGAACTAGAGGATGAATATAGCTATAAATTTACGACAGCATGGTGTCCGCCAAATGATGAAATAATAGCTATGTTCTTAAAAGACTTTCCTAATTGTGAGTATATATGGGAGGAAGAACAAGGTTTTGGGGTAAGAGTGGAATATGAGAACGGAGAGGAAGTGTCAAAACACGAGTGGGACTTACCAGATTGGGAAGAAACCGAGAACAGCGATATAAGCTATTTAAAGGAAGCCTACACAGATGGCGACTATAATAAATATGACATAGGTTATTATAGAGAGTATTCAATACATGAATATTTAGGCAAAACATTAGTAGAAGCAGTAACGGAGTGTAAATAAATAGCATAAATTATGATATACTTTAACGACCCAACAGATGATTACCCAGAGTTTGAATGCCCAGAGTGCGGAAAGCCAGTCTTTAATATAGGCGAGTGCAGCACAGATTGTTTTAACTCATCTCAATTATGATTAGCGATTGCTGCGGTGCAGAGCCTTGGTATGAGTCTGACATCTGTTCTGATTGTATGGAGCATTGTGAATTTAGCGAAGAAGAATAGAAATTATGATACTACTAGTAGATGCAGATAGCCTTGTATTGTCAAGCTGCTTTAAAAAAAGAGAAAACAAAGAAGATAGCCCATATTTTGATAATATAGAAGATGCTACAGCTAAGTTTGATGAAGTGTTTATGAGCATAGTAAATAAGATAGAGGCAATCTACCCAGTAGATGACTACCTACTTTTTAACAACTCAAAAGGTAACTTTAGAACAAAAATATCTAAGACCTACAAAGCTAACAGAAATAACCAACCTAGACCAGAACTTCTAGGACAAGTACATAACTTTGTAACGGAACAGTATGGTGGAATAGCTGAAGCTGGTGTAGAAACAGATGACGTAGTGGCTAAGTATTGGTTTAATATGACCCAAGAGTACGGAAGAAATGAAGTAATGATAGTTAGCATATATAAAGACTACAAGCAGTTCCCTTGCTTAATGTATAACTACCACCAAAAGCACCAATGCGTACACGATATAACAGAAGAAGAAGCACCTTATAACTTCTATGAACAAATGATAATAGGAGACACAGCAGACAATGTTAACTATTGTAAAGGGTACGGTGTTAAATTTACTGAAAAATACTTAGTTAATTGTGTAACTAAGTACCAATACACTAGAAAGGTATTTGAACTGTTTAAAAAAATACATAAAAGCAAAGCAAGAGAAAGGTACTTACTTTGTTATAACCTTTTAAAACTTAGAACTAAGTAATAAATAAAAGATATGAATGCAGAACAGTATTTAGAAAGGATTGAAAATAAAAGGCTTAACAGTACACCATTATACAGCCGAACAGAAATGATTGACTTTGCAGAAAAGTATGCAAAGCAATTAAATATACCTTTTTTTGTGAAGCAAATCGACCAGCATTGTGAATTTAACGAAGGACAATTTAACAGTAAGACCGTTGATGTAGAAAAAGCAGCGGATAACTATGCACACAACTACTTTAATATGCACGAAACAAATAGTTATAAAGAACTAAGAAAAGGGTTTATTGCTGGTGTTGAATGGGCAAATAAAATATAAAGAGAATGAAATATATGGGAGGAAAAAATAGGATAGCAAAGGAGATACTACCTATTATTTTAAAAGACAGAACGCAAGGACAATACTATGTTGAATTAATGGCAGGAGGTTGTAATGTTATAGATAAAGTAACAGGAAATAGAATTGCATCTGATAAAAGTGAATACCTTATGGAAATGTGGTATGAATTAACTGAGGGTAAAACATTTATTGAAGAAATACCAAAAGATTTATATGATAGAGCAAGAACCGAATTTAACAATAAAACTAACAATGAATTTACTTTAGCAGAAATTGGATGGATTGGATTTATGGCTTCTTATAATGGTAGGTTCTTTGATGGTGGATATAATGGTAATTACAAAAAAAGAGATTACACAAAAGAAAGCATTGATAATATTAAAAAACAAATAGACTCTATGAAAGGAGTTGAATTTAGTAGTGGAAATTATAACGAAATAATTATACCTAATAATTCTATTTTATATTGTGATATACCTTATGAGGGAACAAAACAATACGCAACTTCTAAAGACTTTAATTATTTAGAATTTTGGGAATGGTGCAGAACTAAAGCCAAGCAAGGACATAAAGTATTTGTAAGCGAATACAAAGCACCTAAAGACTTTAAATGTGTTTGGAGCGGAAATATTAAATCTTATATGAAAGCAGGTAGAAGCGAAATAGTAACCGAGAAACTTTTTACGAATGAGTAAGCCGACCGAGTAAGTGGAGGTTTTTAAAATTATTACTTACAACGTATTGGTATATGGTGAGTTGTTTTTCACAATGCATTATATACCGTGTTGTAAGTAGTACGGTAAATTAATAACAAAACTAAATAAATATGACAAAAGCATTAAGTATAGTAGGCAGTAGTCGAAGCAATGGCGAAAGGGAAAAGGACGATTTTTACCCTACACCAAGTTATGCAGTAGATGAACTATTGAAACGCGAGGATTTTAATGGAAATATTTGGGAATGTGCCTGTGGTGATGGTGCAATAAGTGAAGTCTTTTTAAAAAAAGGGTTTGAAGTAAAAAGTAGTGATTTAATAGACCGAAATTATGGAATAGTAGAAAACTTTTTTGAATCCGAATATGTAGCAGAAAACATAGTTACAAATCCACCTTTCAAATATGCACTTGAATTTGTAAATGAAGCAAAGAAAAAAAGTAATGGCAAAATAGCAATGTTCTTAAAAACCGTTTTTTTAGAAAGCGAGAAAAGAAAAACTATGTTTGAGGATAAAGAATTCCCATTAAAAACCGTTTACCAATTTAGTAAAAGAGTTTCGTTGTACAAAGATGGGGTGAAAATGAAAAACTCGGGAATGATAGCCTATGCTTGGTATGTATGGGAAAAGGGCTACTGCGGAAAACCTACAATAGAATGGATATAGTAGTATTACTTACAACTAACCGATATGAGTGCCTTTATTAAATGTAATTTAAAATCTAAACAATGAATAAAGAACAATTAGCAAAAACAAATGCAATCATAAATGGAGAGTACCGTTAATGTATAACGAGAATAACCAAAATAACCCCACTGACTGTGTAAAATGTGGGGAAATGATTAGGGATATAAGTATGTTTTAACATTTAAAAAAAGTAATTATGAAAGATTGGACAATAATACAAGAGAACGGAAAGTGGGGGGCAGTGCATGAAATGAGTAGAATAAAACTACCTGCACTATATAACGACAGAAAGATGCTAAAGAAGATAATTAACGGAGTAACTAAAATACTTATAGACAATGGAAGAACACGAGATTAAATGGGGAGACATGATTTTTCAGGTCTCCGGAATATATACAGAAGAAGAAAAAGGTACATACGAAAGTCCTTGCTACCCTCATTCATTTGAGATAGTGTCAGTATCTATAAAGGACGGTATTGACATTGAGTATATGCTCAATGACTATGCGCTTGATAACTTAGAGACATTAATACTTGAGCAAAAATGGATGTAGTCAAGTCAATTATATTATCGCAGTTACTCCTTGAGAATAACGAAGAACTAAAGGGAACTAAGTTTTATAGACAAGAGCTTAAAAGAGACCTAAACAAAATAATAGGCTCATTAGATAAGTATTCACGTGAGTATTACGACACCTTATACAATAACGACAATGACATGGTGAATAATATCATGAACAGAATTGAAGCCCTCACAATGAAGCTATCAAGCTCTACAATAGAAGACTTAATACTAATTGATGCGGTTATTGACAAGTACAATGAGAACAAGGAGTGGTTTAAAAAGCATGAGCAAGTTGAATTTTTAAAGATAAACCAATGAAAGCAAAACTAATCTTTAGTCTACCAAAGGACCAAGTTGATTTTAAATTAGCAAACGACGCAGGTAAAATGTATTTAGTTTTATGGGAATACAATCAATGGTTACGTCAAACAATTAAATACGCACCTGATGATTTAACAGATGAACAACTAGCTGTATATGCCGAGTGCGAAAGTCAACTACTAAACATGATTAACGAGAACAATGTAAATTTAGATATATGATAGGAGGAGCACAACCAAAATTAGTAGTTGCCTTTGATGAAGAAGGAAATATGCATTTAAACCCATTACAAGCAGAACTAATGGGAATTGATAAAAACCAACTTAATTGGAAACTGGTTAGAGAAAGAGATGGATTAACCAAACAATCTAAGGATATAAAGTGGGTAGAATGGAATGAGGATAATTTTTTTAAAGCAGACCACCCACAACCAAAGGTAGGTTATTCCTTAATTATGTCTCCATTTAATCAATATTTTACTTGGCAAACAACTATGATTACTGAGATAGTAGAACAAAGAGAGGATTATATAAAGTTTAAGACACAAAATTCAAACTACGAATTATTTAAGTTATGAAAAACATAGTAATAATAATATACATAGTAACTGCAACAATCTACCATGCAGTAGCTGGGCAGACAGATGATACACCAGATATTACCGCAAGTGGCTTTGTAATTAATCTTGAAAGACCAATGAGCCACCGAATAATAGCGGTATCACGCAATCTTGAGGCGTTAGGATTTAAAATGGGAACGAAAGTTTGTGTTACAAATGCTGGTAAAATGAACGGAGTATGGACTATTGAAGACAGAATGAATAAGCGTTTTACTGATAGAATTGATTTTTTAGTCAACAAAAAAATTAAATTAGGTAAGTGGAATGATGTTAAAATAAAAAAAATAAATTAATTTTACAGATGATTATAGACGACATTTTTATCCAAGCAAAATTAGACTCTAATTCAGTCAAACTTGACACCGAGGTTTCCGAATCAAGATTGCTTTACGGAATTAAAATAATTAAGGAAATAAAAACACAAGCCATTTCAATATACGATACGGCAGTAGGAGGAGACAGATACAAAGAACTAACCGAGAGCCAATATGTTGAATTTCAAAAAGGTTGGCGTGTTGGAGTATATAAAGTAAGGCTTGATGTTTATAGGGACAAGCTAAAAAAAATAGAGAGAAAAATTGTAGATGAGCTTAATGGTAAGAACAATCCAACTCAACTGCAATTACTTAAAGATAACAAAAACAGAACAATCAAAAACTATTTTAAATTAACACAAAAATTAAATCAACATGAGTAAATCAGTATTTGAAACACTATCATCAATCAATGTCAATGACAAGGTTGAGCAAAAAGACAAACTAACTTACCTGCCTTGGGCTTGGGCTTGGGCAGAAGTAAAGAAAGCATACCCAAGTGCTACCTATGGTATATACAAACACCCCGAGACCGGACAGCCTTACATTGAGGACAAAAACTTAGGGTATATGTGCTCAACTTATGTAAATATAGAGGGAGAAACTCTTGAGATGTGGCTTCCAGTGATGAACGGAGCAAACAAGGCAATGAAATCAGAGCCATATACTTTTCAAACAAGATATGGAGACAAGCAAGTAGAGGCAGCCACAATGTTTGATATCAACAAAACAATTATGAGATGCCTAGTAAAAAACCTAGCAATGTTCGGTCTTGGACACTATATATATGCTGGAGATGACCTACCTGAGTCAGCGGATACAGCAGCAACTGCCAACAAGGGAGCAACACCCGATAAAACACCAACTAATATTACCCTTGACATAGGAGATGATAATTGGGACAAGGTTTTAAAATATGTAGTAGCCAATAAATCACAAGGTCTTGAGGTTATTGTTGGAACACTATCTAAAAAATATAAAGTAACATCAGAAGTTAAAACTGAGCTTAAAAAATCATTATAATGAAAGACATAGAGCTATTAAAAATAGATGAGAATTACTATGGAGAAATTGGTCAGAAGTATCTGTCAAATTCAGACATAGGTACACTACTTACAGACCCAAGACAATTCCGTGTAAGAAAGAAAGACAACGCAAATTTTGCCAACGGCAGACTTTTTCACCAGCTTATGCTTGAGCCTGATAAGGCTGTCAAATTTACTTATGTAGGAGTTTCCACAAGAACCACTAAAGTATATAAAGAGTTTCTATTAGAGAATAATATTGAATTTGCTATGCTTGAGCATGAGTACAATGCAATACACTCAATGACTAAATACGCTAAATCAAATCTATTCTTTTTTGATAACGTAATAGGTAGAGAAGGAGAGAATGAAGTGCCGGGAATAAAAGAGATTAACGGAGTGCTATTCAAAGCCAAGGCAGATAGAATAGTAGGTGATATTGTAATTGACATCAAAACCACAAGTGACATTAAAAAATTCAAGTGGTCTGCATATAATTACAACTATGACAGTCAAGCATACATATACCAAACAATTTTTGGTAAGCCTATGGTGTTTTTTGTAATTGACAAGAACGCAAAAGAAGACCGTAGAGGCAATATTTATTATGACATGGGTGTTTATCCTGTCTCGGAAGAGTTCGTGGCTTCAGGAGAGGCTAAGGTGGCCGCAGCGGTAAAAATATATAACAAGTTCTATTCACAAGAATCAAAAGAGAACATCGAAGACTATTTAATTAATTTAACACTTTAATATTATGAATGACCCAATTTTTGCAAACGGCTTTATTTTTAAGAAAAATGAGAAAGCCCCTGACTTTGTAGTCGGAAAATTATCAATGAACGTGGTGGAAGCCAAACAATTCTTGGATGACTATGCCAAGGGTGGATGGGTAAACACCAATATAAAGCAGTCTAAGGGAGGCAAATTTTATATTGAGCTCGATACATGGGAACCTAATCAAGATGCCGCAAAAGCCATCCCAGTAGCCAACGCCGAGGTTTTATCGCCAGGCCCAGTAAAAGATGACTTACCTTTCTAGGTAAATTATGACAAAGATAAACCAAGAGGGTGTAACAGCCCTCTTTTTTTGGCATGTCGAAATGTCGATTTTCTCCTTCCCTATACTCTTATATAAAATATATATTTATTATTATTATTTTTTCCTGTAGGTGGATTAAAAAATTGACATAATCGACACTTTTCAATAAACTCAATACTTTCAAGAGCAAAAAACGACCCTAAAATCGACATAAAAATGACAGAAATCGTCACAATCTTTAAAAACATACGAGAAACAGCTACTCCGTTCCATAAAGATGTTCATGTAATCCTTGACAGAATCAAGGAAGGAGCAAGTAAAGACATCGTAAAGAACATTAGAAGCGAAAAAAATAAAACAGAACGAAATGAAATTAAGAAACAACTTCCGGCAATTTGTTTTAGTGGTAAGTTTAATAAAAGAAGTGATGCTTCTATTATTGAGCACTCTGGTATCATCTGCTTGGACTTCGATGGTTACGATAAACAGAAATACCTTCTGCAAGAAAAAGAGAACCTAACAAGAGACAAGTATGTATATTCGGTATTTATATCTCCTTCAGGCAATGGCTTAAAAGCCCTTGTTAAAATACCAAAGGACATTGACAACCACGTAAACTATTTTAACTCTTTAGAGAAGCACTTTAACTCAAAGTATTTTGACACCACAAGTAAGAATATAAGCAGAGTATGTTACGAATCGTATGACCCACTTATATACGTGAACTTAAACTCATCAATATGGAGTGAGATTGAGGACTTAGAGTATAAAGAGGTGGTTTCGCACAGAGACGCTCCTACCATACCAATAACAGACGAGAATAAGGTGGTTGAGATACTTGTTAAGTGGTGGAATAAAAAATACCCAATGGTTGAGGGTAAAAGAAACGCAAATGTGTATGTATTAGCTGCTGCCTTCAATGACTATGGAATAAACAAGAGCCTTGCAGGGTATGTCCTAAACCAATACCAAACAAGTGACTTTCCTTTATCTGAGATAGCACAGACCATTAACTCAGCTTACTCAAATGCACAAAACTTTGGCACAAAGTACTATGAGGATGAGGAGAAGATAAACCAAATTAAACAGAGCTTACGCAGAGGAGCATCCAAGAAAGAGGTAAAGCAAGAGCTTGAGGAGTACAACCTCAGCCCTGACGTCATTGACAGCGTTCTATACAAAGCAGAAGAGGAGAACTTAAATGCTTCATTTTGGAATAAGAGTGACAAAGGTGCAATAAAAATAGTACATATACTTTTCAAGCAATTTCTAGAAGACAATGGTTTTTATAAGTACTGTCCAGAGGGTGGTAAAAACTATGTCTTTGTAAGGGTTACTAATAACCTTATTGACCATACATCAGAGAAAGAGATAAAAGATTTTATTCTAAACTACTTAATTGTTCTTGATGATATTAGTATCTACAACTACTTTGCAGACCAAACAAGACTATTCAAAGAGGAGTTTCTTACGCTCTTATCAACTATTGATATATACTTTATTGAGGACAAGAAAGATACTGCATATCTTTACTACTTAAATTGTGCTGTTCGTATTACTAAAAATGAGATAGCGCCTATTGATTACCTTGACCTTGGCGGTTATGTATGGAAAGACCATGTGATAGACAGGAACTTTCAGATATGTGAGGTAACTAACTGCGACTACAAAACATTTATTAATAATATATGCGGTAAAGATGATAACAGAACAATATCAACGGAGAGTACCATTGGCTTCTTATTACATGCACACAAGAACCTATCCTATTGCCCAGCAGTAATACTAAACGATGAGGTAATAAGCGACAACCCTGAAGGGGGAACTGGAAAGGGTTTGTTTATGAATGCACTATCTAAGATGAAAAAGTTAGTGACAATCGATGGAAAATCATTTACATTTGAGCGAGCATTTGCATATCAGTTGGTGTCAGCAGACACCCAGATACTATGCTTTGATGATGTCAAGAAGTACTTTGATTTTGAGAGATTATTTAGCGTGGTAACAGAGGGCCTTACTCTTGAGAAGAAGAATAAAGATGCTATCAAGATACCATTTAGTAAGTCTCCAAAGATTGCTATAACAACTAACTATGCAATTAAAGGAGCTGGAAATTCATTCGCTAGGCGTAAGTGGGAGCTAGAGCTACACCAACACTACAACAAATCATACACGCCATTAGATGAGTTTAAAAAACTAATGTTCGGTGATTGGAACGACAATGAATGGTGTCAGTTTGACAACTATATGATTGGATGTCTTCAGAGCTATCTACATTCAGGACTGAAGAAAAGTAAGTTTGTGAACTTAAAGATTAGACAGCTATCGGCAGAAACTTCTCATGATTTCATTGAATGGTGTGGTCTTATTGAGGGACATGAGCATAACAAGAACCTTAATATTGACGAGAAGATGTATAAGCAAGAGCTGTATCTTGATTTTATTCAAGAGTACCCAGACTACAGACCAAACTCAAAGATGACAATATCAAGGACTAAGTTTTATAAGTGGCTTATAGCTTACTGCTTGTACAAAGAGGGTATTGTTCCTGAAGAAGGCCGTGATACTGGTGGTAGATGGATTATAATTAAAAAGAAAAATGAACAACAGAAGATAGAAATATGATAACATACAGAGACTATCAAATTGATATTATAGTTAAGGCTTGTGATATATTAAATGAGCATAATTTTGTTTATTTAGCCATGGAGGTTAGGACAGGCAAGACTCTGACCTCCCTTGGCATAGCCAACAAAATGACTGATATAAAGAATGTTTTGTTTGTAACAAAAAAGAAAGCAATCTCAAGCATACAAAATGACTATGATTTAATGGACTCATATTTTGACTTAACAATCGTAAACTATGAAAGCCTACATAAGATAGAAGGTGAGTTTGACCTTGTGGTGTTAGATGAATCGCACTCAATGGGTGCTGCACCTAAGCCAAGTAAACGTGCTAAGCAGGTAAAGGAGATGTTAAAAAAAGACAACCCCTATGTAATCCTATTGTCTGGTACGCCAACTCCTGAGTCATATAGTCAAATGTACCACCAAGTGTACGGAATAAAGTACAACCCATTTAGTAAGTATGCTAACTTCTATAGATTCTGCGATGACTATGTAAACGTAAAGAGTAGGCCGATTAACGGTATGAATATAAAAGATTATTCAGATGGTAAGCCTGAGATAATTCAAGCTATGCAGCCATACACAATAAACTTTACACAGAAAGAAGCTGGATTTATAACAAAGACAACCGAGAATGTGCTTTATGTTGACATGATGCAACAGACATACGACATTGCAAAAAAATTGCAAAAAGAGCTTGTAGTTCAAGGTAAAGATGAGGTAATACTAGCAGACACTCCGGTTAAGTTAATGATGAAACTTCACCAGATTTTTTCTGGTACAATTAAATTTGAGAGTGGAAACTCAATGATATTAGACACTAGTAAGGCTGAGTTTATAGCGTATCACTTTAAAGATAAGAAGCTCGGTATATTCTATAAGTTTAAGCAAGAACTTGAGGCTTTAAAGCAAGTCCTTGGAGAGGAGCTTTGCACTACCCTTCAGGAGTTTGATAGTGGAAGTCACAAGATTATAGCTCTTCAGATTGTGAGTGGGCGTGAAGGCATAAGCCTTCGTAATGCTGACTATATTGTCTTCTATAATATTGACTTTAGTGCTACCAGCTACTGGCAAGCAAAAGACCGTATGACTACAAAAGACAGATTAGAAAATGATGTGTATTGGATATTCTCCAAAGGAGGCATAGAGTCAGATATATACAAGGCTGTCACTAAGAAGAAAGACTACACACTTAAACATTTTAAGAATGACTTTAATAAGAAATAGTAATCAAGTCAAGCAAACCATTGATTTTAGCGGCATACAAAACGGAAAGATACACCCAAGCGATATTGACGCTGTGTTGGAGTTTAATAATGAAGCACTCATATTAATGGAGGTCAAACGAGAGGGCAACGACATGCCTATCGGACAAAGGTTATTACTTGAAAGAATTTGTGATAGTTGGCACACTGAAAAAAGTATCGTATTATTTGTGAATCATTCTTTTAAAAATGACACTAAAGATATACCTTTGGTAGAGTGCTACGTATCAAAGGCTTACAGCAAAGGCAAATGGACAAGTGTTCAACCTGAACTACTTACCTCTGTTTTAAATAAGATTGGAATTAATTGGGATATAAAAAAACTATCAATATGAAATACAAATCATCAGAAATAAATCAACATGAGATTGTGTACTGCGACTTAATAGTTGAGAAAGAAAATAAAAAAGGAAAAAGAATTATAATTGAAGAAGAAGAAATAAAGAAAGTAGTTTATAAGGAATTGGACGGCTACCATAACAAGAAAAAAGTAATAGATGTAATGGTAAAAGCAAGGCTAGGATATTCATTTAATAGATAAGATATGAAAGGTTTTTTAAAAGAAATACCTCTTGAGTTAATACATAAGTATGTAGAGGATATATACAATATAGAAATAAAGTATAATACAAAAAAAGAATACTACGTGGAAGCAAGAGCACTATTTGCTTTCTTGTCTTGGAATAATTCTTTTGAGTCTAAGTCAAGTATAGGAAGGCAAATAAACAGAGACCATGCTACAGTGATACACTATATAAATAATCTTCACTATGTTTTTTATATAAGAAGTAAAAAGTACAAGGAATCAATTATTCAATTTGAAAATTTAAAGAATCAATACATAAAAATAAATGAGGAAAAAGAAATTGAAGAATATGACTTTGTTAAATTTTCAAATAAAATTGAACAACTTGAGAATGATAGTGAAATCTTAAATAAAAAAATAAAAGATTTAGAAAAAAAAGTTATTATCACTAGTGTATTTCACGACATAATATGTAAAATACCGATTGATAAGACTGAAATTGTCAAAGAAAGATTAGAGGCAATGATAAAAATGTTTTAAAAAACAACAAGAAACTAAATTAATTTATATATTTGTATAGTTATGAAGATATCAATAAAGACATACAACTCAAAATACTCAGTAGAAATGAGAGATGAGGTTAATTTCATGGAGTTTATGGAAGAGGTGAAAGCCCTAACAAAAACAATATGGGCAGCTGACCAGGTAAATGATTACTGGGAATAAAATAAAATACTATGCGTGGAACACAGATTCACTACGAAGCTACTGGAGACTATGATGTCATAGACTTCATACAAGATTACAATATCAACTTCAATAAAGGCAATGCAATCAAGTATCTTGTCAGGGCAGGTGTAAAAACAAAAGACCCTATACAAGACTTGTACAAGGCAAAGGATTATATTGAAATAGAAATAGCTTTCCATAAAGAGAAGACAGGAACTAACTGGGTATCTAACAAGACTGAGTAATGACTGAGCAGCAGATACAAGCAAAGAGAATAAAGCAGCTTGAGTCTGAGGGTTATTACGTAATTAAACTAATCAAAACTAACAAGAATGGAATCCCCGACCTAGTGGCTATACCACCTGACTCGGGGGTTTTGTTTAGTGAGGTTAAGACTCCAAAAGGAGTAGTGTCAAAGCTTCAACAGTATAGAATAAAAGAATTATCAGAACACGGATTATTTACTGAAATATATAGAGGATGATATATACAATAAAAGACATAGAAAAAATAACAAACTTTAAAACTTGGAGCGATAGGCAAAAAGTAGATGAATTACTTAGAATTGATGCAGACATATATTGTAATCTAGGTAGTGAGTCTACAAAAGCTGATAAGGAGGAAGCCAAAAAAAAGTCCAAAAAAATATATAGAGCTATAAAAGATATAGACTATCTGACCGGACTATCTTTCTTACATGTAATAGACCTATGAAACTAAGCCCTTTAGAAAACAAAAGACTTCAGAACATTAACTTTTTAATGGATGAAATTCACTCACTATCAAATGAAATCTACGAATGTTTAGTAGACAGTGAGTATAACCGATTAAAACTAGAAACAAATGCTCTTATAAGGAAGCTAAAGGGGCTATCAGACTCAGTTCAAGATGACATATAAAGAATCAAGACCACGTCTTAGTGGTAATAAAAGATTTGCCTACGAGAATTTAGTTAAAGACGAAAGAAGAATCCTAGTGGTAGGAGATATACACGCTCCATTTGAGCTTGATGGTTACTTTGATTTCTGTAAAAAGACCTACGCAAAGTATAACTGCAACCAAGTTATATTTATAGGTGACATCATAGACAATCACTACTCATCTTTTCACGCCACCGACCCAGATGGTATGGGTGGAGGATATGAACTTGACTTTGCTGTTGAGCAAATATCTAAGTGGGCTGATGAGTTCCCGGTAGCTGACGTATGCATTGGAAACCACGATAGAATAATTATGCGTAAGGCTTTTGATTCTCAAATACCAAGTCGCTGGATTAAGCCATATAATGAGGTATTAGGCACGAACTGGAGTTGGGTAGAACAAGTTGTCTATGACAACGTACAATACGTTCATGGCGAAGGTGGGACAGCTAGAACGAAGGCTAAGAATGATATGATGTCCACTGTGCAAGGACACATACATACTCAGGCTTATACTGAGTGGATGGTAGGTAAGAGGTTTAGAATATTTGCAACTCAAGTAGGATGTGGCGTTGACTCAAACGCATACGCTTCTGCTTATGCAAAACATTTTAAAAAGCAAGCCATTGGTTGTGCTGTTATTCTAGGTGGACACACCTCTATAAATTGCCTAATGGAGCTATGATTTTTGAGTCAGAAAAAGATACAAAGTTACAAAAAAATGCGATACAATGCTTTGTCAACCTATTCAAGGGTGATTTTATGCGTCTATCCCACACTGACGTAGATTATAAGGTCTTTGATAAAGATAAAAACCTTATAGCTTATGCCGACATTATAGTTGAAAACAAGAGTCTTAGAGACGCTTACCCCTTAACAATAGGTGTGCGTAAATTACTGAAGCTATCAGACAAGAGACTAAATCCAGTGGTGATATGGTATTGCACAGATGGAATTATATATAGTAGGGTAAACCAAATATCAGGTGAGATTAAGTGGACTAATGAAGAACTCACCGCCCACTACTCAAATAAAAAGCAATTCAAGTACGTAAGACTTTAGTTACTTTTTCTTTAGATTCTTTTTTATTTGCTGATTCTTATAGTAGCTTGACCCTGGCCCATAAATTTTATTATAAAGCTCTTTATTTATTTTCTTTAAATCCTCTTTAGAAATTTTATTTGTCTTAGGGTCTTTCTTAGTAGCTATCTTCATATTCCTGTCTGTAAGATACCCAACCTCTGAGGGTAGTGCTCCAGCTAAGAATAACATATAAGCAACTGCATTTACTTTCATGGCATCTTGGTCTACCTTACTTAATTTAGTGACACGCTCTTTACCCATGAATGTCTTTTTTGACTCTCCATTTTTAGCCATTAATATCAACTCCTTCATTGTTCCTAGCTTTTGACCAGCGATACCTAAGACTCCTAACTGTTCAGATAAAGTCTTTTCATCGTTAGCAAAGAACTGGAATGGGTCATCACTATCTTGAACTAAATCAATTATACCATTCACAACCTGCATACCTGGGTCATTCATTACGGGCAAAGGTATGAGTATATCCGACACTATATTGCCAAGCTTACCTGTCTTTTGGAATCCTTTTCTTATTTTCTCATCCTCCTCAGACTCCTCTTTACCCATCATTGCAAATGAAGCCGCAACAAGAGCCTGTGATATAGCGTAAGATATGCCATTGAAAGCGATTGTCTCAGCGGCAAGTCCACCTAAAGACTTTCTTGCATTTGTTTTGTCCTCTGGTGTAGCAACATCACTTCTAAGAGTTGTTATGTCAGAGTACATTCTACTCTTTTGGTTTAATAAAAAGTTTGCAAATGGGAAGAAAACCTTACGAGACAACTGTACGTATGGATTTTGACTAGTAAATAAATCCCCTTGCAGGTCTTGGTCTGAAACGTTCTGCTGTCTATCTACTTCTTTCTGAGCGTAAGTAGCAGCACTCATATCCCACTGATGATTATTCCAATCAATATTCTCAACCTCTACTCCATTCTTTTTTAATTGTTGAAAGTAGTACGCAAAAAATGAACTTCTTGCAGTAAGTACGTCTGGATTTACTAATGTGTATTTTATCCATTGCTTACTTACATCATCTAAAGCTTTAACCATTTTACCACTATTGCTTGTTGGTAAGTTATTTAGCTTATTATTTATACTCTTTAAGTCAACTAAAGACGCAACACCTCTAGTAGATACAGCTATACCAAGATTATTTAAAGCCGCATTAGCCTCTATATTTGTCCCAGCAGTTTTAGCTCCAAGATAAGTGTTCTCTATGCCAGCGTTAACGGACGTGTTAACAAAAGGAACGAATTGTTTTATAGGCTGAGTTAAACCACCTAGAGTTCTAGCGACACCTATTGTAGCTACTTTGTTTATTACATTAAGAAAGTCCTCCTCTGTTCTGCTGAGTCCAGAGACACCTCTCTTTATGTCAACATATTTTTTAATTCTCTCCTCTACTATTTGTCTATCTTTTTCATTTGGAAATATTTCAGCGTAAGCATCAGTACTTTGAAATCCTTTTATCTGTCTTATAGGACCTGCTGTATTAGCATCAATTAAAGCAGATTTAAGTCCACTAAAGTTATTGGAATAGAAACTATAGTTGACATACCTGTTAGGCTTTCCATCAGCCTTTCGTAAGGTCTTAGGTTTTGTTGACTCTTTTAATACACCTGTTTTTTCGTCGTATATAGCTCTCTTACTACCCTCTGGATTGTATATAGCCTCAGTTATATCGGGAGTGTCCTTTGTTTTTTTAAGTCTTGAGTAAGAACGAGGAGTATAGAATACTTCATCTCCTAATTTTTTATTGTAAAAGTTTAGCGAAACATCTTTTAGTTCCGGGTAGAACTCACTCCAAACTTTAACAGTCTCATTTAAAATAGTTATATTATCCTTGTCTACCTTAGCCTCTACATCCTCTATGGTATTAGAGTCTTTTAATATTTTGTCATAAACTTCTCTGTATACCTCTCCTAATTTTACTTTCTTGTCGTCTTGAGAAGCTAATAAATCTTCATAGGATTCTCTTGCTATTTGTTTGTTTCTTTCAAACTCAGCCTGCCTCTCTTCTTTTGTTCCATCTACTGTTCTCTTGACATCAGCATACATACCAATCTCAGTATTATTATAAACACTAAAAGGGTCTTGATTATTAGGAGTGAACTTCTTTACTTTTTTAACTAACTTATCAAAAACAATCTCTGCTTTTTTAGCGCCACTTGACGCCCCGAATATAAGAGCCTCCAACCCCATAGCCTCCATCACTTCATTGGCTCTTGTTTTAGACTTGAATAGTATTTCAAAAGCATTATTTAAGTTACTTATATTTTTTATCCATGCTTGAGCTTGAGATTTTGCTGTTCCAAATATATTAAGCTGCTTAGCCGCTATTCCCTTTTTTGCTACCTTATTGCTTTCTAAAATACCATTGTATTCCGATACCATAGCGCTCATACCTCCAGTAGTTGCATTACTAGCAAAGTTAATTAACGCATCAAGAGCTACCATTTTTTGCTTTGCATTGAGTAGGTCTAGATTCATATTTATGAAATCATTTGCTATCTCTTTTTGTTTCTTTGTAAATGATATACTCTCACCTGTAAATGGGTCAAGTCCAATCTCTAGTTGTTTATCAACTATGTTTGAGTAAACATCAAAAGCTTTTTTAAGACCGTCAGTTATTTGTTTTTCTTTTTCATTAGCTGCCTTTTCTGATGTCGGCTCGTCCATATTATATATGATTGAACGCATCTCAGCTAAAGAAAAATCTCTTGCAGAAAGTCCAGTTAAATCTTCAAAAGCTTCTTGCTCAACTTTAACTTTTATTTCATTCTGTCTATTAAGAGCGTCAAAAGAATAGTCCTGCATATTTTTTAAATCTACAGCAGGCGTTATACTGGCTCTAGTAGTTGGTCTGAGTCCCTGACTTACTTGTGAAGCCACTGATATGTATTCATTTATATCCTCAACAAGCCATGGGTCTATCTGAAGAAACTCTCTAGCTGCATCAGATACTGTTGCTTCAACTTTCTTATAATTTTTTCTTATTTTCTTTCTAAGAGACTCAGCTTGGTCTAACCTAGATTTATTGTCTGCGTTTTCAAATATCTTCTCAACATAAGAAAGCGCCCTTTCTAAATTAATAGAGTTATCTAAGTTTATACTAGATATTTTTTTTATTATATTTGAAGCTTTTTTTATAGATATAGTACCTCTCTTTGCCAGTAAAGATATAGCATTGGATAATGATTTTCTTTTAGCATCTTGATTTTTTTTAGAGTCTCTGGCAGCTCTAGCCTCCAATCTAATCTGGTCTGTTAGTGCCTTAGCTTCATCAACTGTCACCATAGTAGGAGCTTCTCCTGTTATTTTATTAGGAGATGGGCCTTTCTTTTTTCCAAAAACGCCTGGCTCTGATGCTTCCATCTGAGCTCTTTCTGCAGCTGCTTGCTCAAGCAAAGCAATAGGCTTTCTTCCTTCTTCCACATTAATAACAGCTTCTATATTGGAAGAGGTTGCCTGTATTCCAGTTAAAAGGGTGAATTTTTCTTTTAATGCGTCAAGGTTATTCGTTAAACCCTGTTCCCGCCCTGTTGACTCTTTTAGAATACTTGCAGTTGGATATTTCTCTATAAAGCTTACTATTTGACTAGCGTCAAATCCTTTTGCTCCATCCTGTATTGAATTTCCAAATTTCTTTTTTGTTCTAATCCAAGTTATTATGAATCCAGGATTACCTTTTTCCATTTCTTTAATAGATACTCCTGAAGCTTTTACCCAACTATCAGGAGTAAATTTTTCCCCTACTAAACTAAATAGGACACTGCCCTGAGAACTAAATTCCTTTGATTGAGATATTTTATTCTTGACAGATTCCTCTTCAGTTTTTATAGCCAGTGCTACCTCTCTTACATTGTTACTATTATCTACTATTTCAGAAATTACTTGTTCGGGAGTCATGCCTTCTTGTAGTTCAGCCTCTACGCCAGAGTCTACATCAAGGACTATATCTATTATTCTTTTCTCTGCTTTTGATTTTGTAGATGCAGTTACTTCTTTTCCTGTTTTTTTATTAACTATTGACTCAACTTTTCCGTCCTCAGTAAAATTAACCTGCGTATTACTTGGTCTACCTGATGGAGATACAAGTATAAAAGGTTCTCTTATAGACGGAGTAGTAATAAAACCTACTTCTTGCTCACCTTCTTGGGCAGGTTCTTGCTCGATGGGTACTTCTTCGACCACTTCTTCGCTAACTCCGGGTTGTTCTTGTACAGGTATCTCCTCTGTGCTTGGCTCTTGAATGGCATCTAGTTTTTCTTTATTTAGTTGGTCTAATTTCTCTATAACCTGAGCTTCAGTAGGCTCAGCAATACCATCATTAGCAAGAGCGGCTAACGCTTCTTCATTTGTGGGTTCTACTTTTGTTTCTACCTCATCATATTTAGATATGATATCTTCTATTTGCGTCTTTATAGTTGACAATCGTCTCTTAGCTACCTCAGTATCGTTTCCTGTAAGCTTTTGCTTTTCTTTTTCTAATGCAATAACTTTAGTCTTGTCTTCAGGGGTTAGGTTTGGGGCTGCTCTATCTATATTTAATTCAATAAGAGCATCAGCTCTCTTCTCTTGAATAAGGGCGGTAAGGTCTGGGTCGTTCTTTACTCCAAAATCAGTAGTAACTACTTGAATAGGGTCAGAAGTCTCAATTATATCTTGTATTGTTCTTCTGCTTACTTTTGATTTGTTAACAGTGTATGAAGGAGATTTTATAAGACCCCTTGTTACGGTTATAGGAGCGGTAGCTGTTCCAGCTACTCCCTCAAAACCAATCTCAGCAATGTCCATCTCTTGACCTGTAATAGCCCTAGCTAAAGTCTCACCAACTGAACCTCCTACAGCTTCTACAGTTCCACCAACCAATGCTCCAGCAGCTTTGCTTGCGGCACCTCTTGCAACACTTGTCGTTACTTTACTGGCTAAACCACCAGACAAAGCGTCTATAGCTGCTATTGATATACCTCTGGCTAGTGATTTGTTTCGTATTCTCTTTAGTGCATCTACATCTTCTAGTACGTCTCTTATTCCATCGTTATTAAATTCAAGACCTTTCTTTTCAATCTCATCTTTTAAAAATTCAGTATATGATAAACCAGCTTCAAGTACTCCAGACATCCCGCCTATTGCACCTGCTATAGCCCCTCCACTTGCTGTTACACCAGCGAAAAATCCTGTTGGAGCTCCTAATGCAGCTCCTGTTGCAGCTCCTGCTAGAGCTCCTGCTCCTGCTCCCGACGCTACAGCTGGGTTAATCATAGCGGCTACTGATGATGTAAATAATTGGGTTATAACAGATGGGTTACTATATATGCCTTTTACGAAACCAAGAACTCCTTTGCCTCCTTCTTCATATATCTTTTGAAACTCTTTCATTTCATCTGAAGAGCCGTAGCTCTCCATTTCATTTATAGAGTTTATGTAGTCTTGTAAATCCTCATCAGATATATCTTCTCCTTTTGCAAATACTTTTAAAGCATCATCAACTGTAGCTCCTTGTGCTATTCCTTGAGCTCCAGCTCTGTATATATCTCCAAAAAAATCAGTAACAAAGTTCTTTCCGAATTGCCTCTCAATAGCAGTGTCCTTTTCTCCTGTAGGAGGTACGGTTGGCATTATAGGCTTAACAACATCTTCAATCTCATCATTTACATTTATCTCAGTAACAGAAAGCTCCGGAGAATAAAAAGAAGAAAACGCCTGATAATCTTCAGACGTTAAATCATTATCAACAGCAGCATCGTAGACCTGCTTGTTGTAATCTTGGTTTGATGTATACTGAGATTGAAAATCCTCAAAGGGTATTTCCTCAGACAATAGACCATTTTCTATAAGCGTAAGGTATAGCTTCTCTAATTTATCCATACTTTATTCGTTTTTAAAAGTCAAGTGTCTTTTTAGGCTGAATTTTAGCTCCTAATGAACTTAAAAGGCTTTCATTTATTTTTCTATTCTCAAGACTTGCATTGTTTATTTCATTTATAACATTAAACATTGTTTCTTTGAAATCCTTAACAGTATCAGGAAGAGTTACCACGCTTTCATCAAACTTAATATTTACATACCCAGGTTTAGATTTTCCGGATATATAGGCTCCAAAACCTCTTCTGCCTCCTGTAATATCAACCTCAGCTTTAATGCCTTGACTATTCAACAATTCTCTTGTCGCCATAGCTACTTCAGGAGTAGCTGTGTCTTTTATTTTATCAGTAAAAATAGTCTTAGGACTTTGCATGCTTTGAGTCGCCTCATCAAATACAAAACTTGCTGGGTCTGTAAGAGGGGCTTTCTGAACCTCTACGGTTCTTTCATATTTACCTCCAATATTTGATACATTTCCTGAAAGACCTATACCACTGTCTTTTATTAATTCAGTAACATTAACATCAGGCCCTAATATTTTTGTTAAAGCTCTTTCGGCAATATCTTTTTTGCCTCCAGATAAAGGAACTCTTTGAATCTCATTTTGTTTTCTTTGTGGATTGTAAATGCTAAATACAAGTTCATTGCCTACTTTCTCCACCTTACTTATATTGTCATTGAATGATTGCAAGTCTCCAAGAGCAGCACTAACTTCTTCTTTGCTTGTAGCAGACAAAGCTCTATTCATATAGTCAACTGACTTCAAGTTTCTTTCTTGTATTGACGCCATTTTTTTATCGTATGCAGTTGGTTGAGGAGCTCTCTGCGGAGCAAACTCAGCTCTTGCTGTTTCTATTTCTTCTATAGAAGCCTCGAACTGATTACTTAAAACATCTCTAGCTATTTTTTCCTGAGTATCAGTTAATTTAGCTATAAGTCTTCCACTTCCGGGATTAACTGGGTCGTCAATCAGAAGAACTTTGCTTTCGTCTTTGTTATTTAAATCTCTAGTTGTTTTATAATCTTCTCCATTTTTAGTAGTCCCTAAGAAGTCACCAAGAATACTTGCCGAATTAAATCCATTTGATAGAACAGACTTTATATAGTTTTCTTTTATTTCAGAGTATTGCTTTAAGTTCTTTATGCTAGTAAAGGTTTTTACACCATCTTTCATAACTACCTCTGTCTTTTTAGCTAATACATCTGTTGCAGCTTTTGTCTGGCCAAGAACATCGTATTTATCTATTCTTATGTCCATCATGTTTTTAATGGTATCTAGAGTTGAAAAGTCATTTGGGTTACTACTCAACTTCATTACGCCATCTTGCCCTTTTACTTTTTTTCCAACGTTTACTTTAAAGTCAGTTGGATTAATGTAGAGCTCTGTATTTGTAAAATTGCTGAACCCTTCAACATCTTCCATTAGCGACTGTTCAATAAAAGAGGATTTATCTAATCTTTTTAGCTTTTCCTGATACTTGGCATTGTAATCTTTTATAATTGAAAAAGCTTTATTAGAGCCATCTATTAAGTTTTGCTTACTTATGCTGTAATCTTTTAGTTTTATATTACCAGATTTAAATTGCCTATCCAATATCAATAAAGATTGCTGTGCGCTATCAGCAAATGAAAGAGCATATTCATTTAAACTTTTATGTTGGCTTTGAGGGGAATTAGAAAGAACTTCTCCAAACTCCCTAGACTCTTTGTCTATGGCAGCCTTTTTATCTTCTCTAACTTTTTTAACGTCTTCGAGCATATCTGTTATGCCCTTACCTACAGCGTTCCAATTTATATCGTCTTCCGCCTTTCTTTCAACATAGCCATAATATGTACTCATATCTTAAATAGGTTTATTAAGTGTTATTATGCCAGCGTCTACTAACTTTTGAATCTCTTCCATACTCATTCCGCTTGACGAAGTTATAGAACCTGCTTGATTTTTATTATTTAAAATATCAAATACTCCACCTCCAGTTGCGTTTCCATTTTGATTTAAACCAGCGGAATTAGCTTCTTGTTTTTGTTCTCTATATAAAGGAACAAGCTCTTCTAATGCTATTTCTCCAAATTTAGTTGCGCTAACAACGCCTTGCTGTATAGCTGCATTTCTTCTTCTCTCAGCATCTTTAGCGGCTTGTTGAGCTCCTTGTGCCTCCATAAGGTCTATAGATGATAAATCTTGAGCTATTCTTGCATCTTCTGCTGCAGCTGCTTTCTCAAGACCTAACATATCTTGACCCATAGCTGCAGCTATTTGTCTTTGACCAGCTTGTTGAGCTGCTTGAACTCTTCCTGCTGTAGCTCCTGCGCCCCTTACATCGCCTTCTACTCCAGCTTGTAATGCTTGTGCTCCAGCCGATATTAAGGCTTCTCTTTCAAGCTCATAAGGTTCTTTTTGTATAGACAAACCTTCAGCATAGTTAACACTTAATTTTTTCTTAGCTTCAGCTACTGATTTTTCAGCTTCCTTCTCTGCTTTTTCTTGAAGATTGTTTTGTTTAGCAGCTTGACTAAAAGATTGTACTGCCGAACCGACTGAAATTGCTGCTGATATTGCTGTGAATACCCCCATATTATAATGCTTTTATCATTTCTTGGTTATAATTATCAGCCTTTATATAGCCAGCCTCTTGATAGGTAGCTATAAGACCATTGTGCTTTATTAAAGCGTAAGCGTATTTGCTTCCTGAGTTTTTTGCAGAATCAGTAAGAGCCTGAATTAAAACAGACTTCGCTATCTTTCTCCCAGGTTTCTCTCTATATTCCTTATTAGATATTATCCAATCCACCCAGCATACTTTTGAGTTTGTTATATATAGAAACCCAGCGCAAACTGGGACGTCTCCATCGTAAACCACTAAACCACCTTTACCATCATCTGGCAAAAAATCTTTAGCAGGAGCTTCCCACTTCCAATCGTTCCACCATTTTACTAAAATGTTCTCGTAATCCCCTTTCTGTAAGGGTCTAATAGTTAAATCCATATTAAGCAAAGATACTAAATTTAAGGATTACTTTTCATTATATCAGACTCAACTGCAAAAAGCTCAGTAGCATTAGTGTCATCATTTGTTATTGTGAACTTACAGTAATGACCAAGAACACCATGTGACTCAGCTACTGCATCCTTAATAAACATTATGTAGGGGTCTTGTATAGATATTGATACAGCACCAGATATACTTGCGTCTATTGTTACTCTGTTTATACCATTAGGTAAGTCAACCTCAATGTTAGTTACCTTTCCAGCGAGCTGAGGTACTGTATAAGGCGGTGTTGAAAAGTAAGCTATATCACCAACGCTAAGTATAGAGCCAATACTAACCAGTGGACTAATTGAGAAGTTTATCACCATAGCACTTATTGCTCCTGTTACTGATGCGGCTTTACCTATACCATTAACTGAGCGTAATGCATACTCTCCTAACTCAGAAGGTGTTGTTCCTGCATTTCTTATGTATGCAAACCAAGACCCCTCCTTTTTCTCGAACCACTCATTCTCAATATATCCTGATGTTTGTATATCTGTAATTAAAGTTGCGTCCCAAGATGAGTCTGACTCTAAGTTTATTGTCTTAAACAATTTATTTTGTAATGGCGAATCATTAAATACACTTGTTATTTGTGAAGAGTACTGCTGTCCGTAGTAGTTATTCCTAGTCTCATTTGTATTGTGTCTATATAAATTACCACCCTTAAAAGTGTAGAAGTAGTTATTCATACCAATCATCCAATCTGGGTAAAATGAAAAAAAAGACGGCCAGCCTTGGGCTGACTCACTATAGCTTAGTGTATAATTTGGCATGGTTATATATTTGTTTAATATACAAAATTACGAATTTAATCTTTAGTATGTTTTGCCGGGTATCTGCTCTTGAGGACACTCGTGTTTTAATCCTATTGTATTATTAATTAGTATTTTCTTATACTCATTAATTGCAGTAGGAAATAAAATCTGGTCTTGAACGTGCTTATATTTGTCAACTGCTCTGTTCATTTTATTTGTAATATCAACAAAGTCTTTATGTCTTGTATTATAAAGTATTAATCCTCCATAAAAAAGCTGTATGTCACTGTCCCTGTAGTCGTGTATGTTTGCCCTTATGTGTATTATGTCAGACAAATATCTATCATAAGCCATTGAGTCAAAGAACTCCCTATATATACTCTTTGGATTTATAAAAGATAAAAAAGCATTATCTCCTATCTCCTTAATTAAAGGAGGAATATGTATGCTCATTATTTTATATTTGTGGTCTATATACAAGACGTGCTCCGTATTAACGTTGCAATATTTAAGAGTCTTTATATATTTAGATTGTCTTGTTGCTTCTTTTAAATTAAAAGTATGCATCTCATTCATAATAATAACCCCCCACCCTTGCTCCTCGCAATGCTTTTTAAATGAGTCGTCTCTTATTGTAGTAAACACATAAGCATTTTCTACGTCTGTTTTATGAACTCTATTAAAGCTACCTGTCACGCAGGTTACAACTGAGACAGCCATTCTTTCGCTTGATTATAAAATAAATTGTCAGGGAACTTTGATGTATCTACATTTGGTATTTTATGCTTATTAAATAATGGGTCGCAACTGTAATGGGCGATGTAGTGCTCATCCTTTAGCTCGTTAACATTAGGGTAATAGCAATTTTCTGGAGTTACCATTTTGATTCTGTGATTATGGCATGAGATATTTAGTCCGTGCATTGCACACCACCAAGAGTGTTGATTTCCTTTTTCTTTTTCAGTAACTAAACAAGAGTACTTAATTACGTCGTCTATTATTTTTTTTATAGTTTTTACTCTTCCTATAACATTAAAACCTCCGTTTATGTATGCATTCATGTCGTGCCACAGATAATCGTCTATTACTTTTCTGTTTATTCCATCTGTTTTTGAGATGTGCATGTGCCAATCCTCATAGGTATTATCAGCAAATACTAAGTCATAAGGCATTTTATCATACTCTTTGGGGTATGGTTTTAAGTGAACCAAGTCAGCATCTATTATCTCAACCACCTCATCATCCCCTAAATGCTCTATAATTTGTTTGGCAGCAGTAAATACATTTATAGGAATATACCACTGCTCAGAGCCTTTAACATATTCATATACCGAGTCAACCATCTTATATGGTAAAGTCATATTCCAATCAACGTCACTAATCGGTTTCTCACCGTAATGATTGTATTTAACTATAGGGATAATTGCTTTTTTACTAGCATCTTCTCCGTACACCTTATTGTGCTGGTGCTGAAAAAATGATATTTGTTTTCTAAATGCTTCTATAGGTACTACACAAGGAATACTTATCATACCAATTTATAATGTACAAAAAAGTTTCTAAAATACTCACCTCCAAAAGGCTCTTGCCTTCCATGCTCACATATAGCTGACTCGTATAATATTATATCACCAACCTCTGCATACACTTTATGCCAATTACCGTCATGGTCTTGAATATCTAAAGGCCAATCATCAGCAAACTCTTTGTGCTGACATCCACATCTTAGGTCTTTATCTACTATTATAATTGAAGATATATGATGAGTCTCTACCCTATCAACGTGGTTTATAAGCGTAGCCCCTTTTGTGTACGACCTTATACCATAAATAAAGCTAGGCTCTATTGAAACGCCACAGAACTCTTCGTGTAATGGCTGTAACTCTTTATGTATAGTTGCTCTAATACTTGGCAAATGCTCAAATGAAAGTATATCACTTCCACCTCCAATAATTACATTCTCCTTGTTCTCAAACTTCTCCTCTGTTTTTTTGTCCTTTAAAATATTATAAGCATCTTGTATAAGACCCCAAGCGACATCGGGACACTTAACAACTTTAAATCCTTTCTCTGTTAGCTTTGGTATCTGAGACTTATCTGTATATATTTTCTTTTTGTTTTTATACTTATACGCATCTTCAGCTCCATTCCAATCATTTTCTCTCCACCATGAGGTGATGATATATTTTTTACCTGAGTCTATTGATTGACCTTCGTGTAAGGTTTTCTCTTGACCTATACCATCTATAGTGTTTTGCCAAATAACAGCTTTACCCCTTTTTGGTTTTACTTTTAAATCCATATTAGGAAAATTAGTTCCACCACCTTCAAAGTCATCATTAAGGTAAATCATTAACGTAAATGTCCTATTGCCAGACTGCAGACAATGTTTGTCATAAGCGCTGCCACTAAAATAATCATTATGAGGTTTAAAAAATTGTCCTTGTTCATAAAGTTGTCCTTGAAGTCCCTCTCCTTTTGATAATTGTTGGCCTAAGTGTATGGCTATTTTATTATGAACTCTAGATACTAACTCATTATTAGAATCTAAATTACAAGTACTTGAGGTTCTTGTTTCCGAGACAGTGCTTATATCAGTACCTCCCTCAACCACAGAGGAACGTGTGTGATTAGCATCAATAATTGTAACTAATTCGTTACATTCCTCTTCGCTTAAAAAGCTTTCTATTTCAGTTATCATTTGATTTTAATTTAATATAAAGATAATAAATTAATCTTAAAATCCACATATTGCTACTCTAATACTTGTGCCATTATTTTATTTAAGTGTTAACAATAGTCTTTATCTATTACTACTCCTGAACTATTAATTTGTATTGTTGATAAATCACCACCTACAAAATACCAATCACTTCCTCCATTAAATGTTGTTGTACAAGTTCCGGTTGTATAAATCGTATCTCCAATTTCGGGATATGTTGACAAACCATTATGTCTTCTTCTTGAAGCAGATGTTCCATTACTACAAGATGCTGCGCTTGAGCCTGAACCTCCGGTTTCTGTATCAAATTGAGTACATAAAGCGGGGCTTGGTGTTGGAGCCGGTGTAGGCACTGGCACTGGAACTGGCACAGGCACTGGCACTGGAACTGGTGTAGGCGTAGGAGTTCCACATATTGCTTCTTCAATAACTTCTCCACCTGCTGCTACTCTAATATAAAAATCAGTTGTCATTCTATAGTACCCTGCTGCTAATGCGTTTAATCCACTTGCATCACTATAAACATTGTCTCCTGCTATTGGTAAGGCATTTGCTCCATCGTGGTAGTATGTGTTTGGTATACTTTCAGTACATACATCACTAAAATTACTTGTATTACTACTTGGAAAAGCAGAAAAAGCAGGTGGGCTTGGCACTGGAACAGGCACTGGAACAGGAACAGGAACTGGAACAGGAACAGGCACAGGCACTGGAACAGGCACAGGCACAGGTACAGGCACAGGCACTGGAACAGGCACTGGCACAGGCACAGGTACAGGAACAGGAACAGGCACAGGCACTGGAACAGGCACTGGAACAGGCGCTCCGCTAAATTTAATACAAACACTTTCATTAGTTCCAAACAATTTAGTGCTAAAATTAAATACCCAGTTCATACCAGTAACCCCATTAAAATTAACTGGGCCTCCCTGTGTATTTGCGTTAGCTCTAATAAATGTCCAATTTCCTAATGGAGAAGTTATCTCTACGCTAGTCCATAGTGTAGGAGCTGTGTGATTTTCTCCTGGTTTTTCAATTTGTATTAAAAAATAATCGTTAGAAGTATTTGAAAGAAACCTAGTTAATTTCCAAGATGTATCTAAATAATAATTATCAGTATCTATACTTCCAAAATGATTATTTGATGCAGCACCATTTTCATAACCCCATTCAGATATTTGAGTAGAAAATTTACCGGCTATCATATTATAAGTGCAAGCTGGTTCTGGAGTATTGCAACTTGTACACGTATTGTATCTAATCCATGAAGTTATGTTTGTGTCCATGCCGCTTGTTGTTGTTTCTGTTCCAACTTCGTAACAAATGTTGCCGTTTTTTAATGAAGAACCGTTTGCCAATATTTCAGACGAATCATTTCTTCCAACAAAACTAACTCCAGGGTCACTGCATAAGTATATATTCCAATATCTCTCTGTTAAAGGACTTGGAATTGGTACTGGCACTGGAACTGGCGTAGGCACAGGCACAGGCACAGGAACAGGCACAGGCACAGGCACTGGAACTGGAACAGGCACAGGAACAGGAGTAGGCACAGGAACAGGCACAGGCACAGGTGTTGTAGGACATCCTAATTGACCAGTATATGAAACCAATCCTATATCGCTTCCTGAAGACGTGCTACCTGTAACGATATATAAATCCATTGAAGGATTTTGAACCCTATCATTTAAACCTAGTGATATTTGATTTGTTTGTTGTTGTGTTCTCCATCCTGTACTACTATCGACACATTTAGTCAATGAATAGTAAACAGCAGGTACAGGCACTGGCACAGGCACAGGAACAGGCACAGGCACAGGCACTGGAACAGGAACTGGCACAGGAACAGGAGTAGGCACAGGAGTGCAATTAGGACAAACTTGTTCTGGCAATAATATACCTGCGCTTTGCTCTCTAACAATAGTTCCATTAGAATAAAATCCATCCGAAGCTAGTATCAATAAACTGGCGTCAGTGTATATAGCAGTAGCATTAGTAAAGCTACCTGTATCAAAATAATATGTTCCTTGTGTCGCCATTATTATATTTTTTTATTAATCGCAATCGCAACAAGCATCAAATGTACTTACATCTGAATAGCATAGCGTAGCTTCGGTAGATTCTCTATATTCCCATATTAAGTATAAAAACTGTCCACTATTTGGCATTAAAAACTGAGCTGAATAAACATCAGGAGCTCCGTTTGTTATTATAGGTGTAAGATTAGTTGATGCACTTAATAAAGAATTTATGTCAGAAGAATTATTCTGATATAAAGTATTTGTTCTTAAATATTTTAGTTTGTTGCTTGCTGTATTAAAGACAAAGTCATCAAAGTTTATTTTATTTGAATACATTGTTACGGTTGCTCCATCGTTAGGTATAATACCAGCCCCTTGTTGCCCTGATATTGTTGTATATTGAGAAACCAGTGGAGTATTAGTTCCGCTTGAGAATTGAACTAAGTTTGAGTGTAACGGAGAGGTAAATAAATTCTCTTTCCATCTATATTCATTGTGAATATACTTACCACCATCGTTAGAGCTAGTTACACACACGTTATATATTGTAATCTCTTCTGCTTGTGGACAACCAACGTTTACTTGTATCGTGTCAGAACCAGTGGAGTCTGTAGATACAGTTATGGTGGCCTCTTTTATGTTAACAGAATCTTTAGGAAACGTAAGCGTTCCGCTAGAAACTACATTGCCTGTAGTGTAAACCTGTCCATTGTAATTAACTGTTATAGTGTAACCAGTACCTGTCTGAGCTTCCTCACTTACAATTTCTTGACCAACTTCCGTTTCTATATTATCGTCTGTAAGTTCAGTAATTATATTGTCAAAACCTTCAAATGGTATAATATAATTTACATCTACATCTCCTACAAACTCAGAAACATCTACGCAATAAACAAAATATTCTGATGAGTTTAAAGTTATATTTTTACTTACGCCACAATCAATGCACTCTTCAATAATTGGAGCGGATAATGTGTTTGAGGTAAGAACATACTCATTCATGTATGGGTCAAAACCACCTAGCTTTTGTGTGTTTGAAGACTCAATAAAAACATCTCTAAACCAAGACCGCATCCCAGATTGTGATATTATATTTAACTCATCACTTTTATACGATGCCCCTCTAAGTTGAATCACAGCCCCTCTTTGAGAGTCAGTAAAAAATTTGTCATAACCCCATGATACAAAACTCTCAGGGTTTGAGCTTATTCCAAAATTTTCAAGTCTAGCTATTTGAGTTCCTAAAACCTCTGGAACTGAAGTAAGGGCAGAGCCTCCCACTGCATCTGATAGTAAATTTTTACCAGCTAGTACGTATGATATTTTATCTTCTTGTAAAGTTAATATGTCAGTCTCTCTTGCAAATAATATTTGAACAGAACCAAATGAGTCTTCTAATGGCTTAAAGTTTAGTAAGCCAAGGTTAAACTCATTTAATTTATTTACGTTGCTCTCGTCATTATAAACACCGCTGTATGTTAAGTCTGCAAATCTATCGGCTTCTTTGTATTCAATACTTGATGTTGAGGTTACTCTGTTACCTAGATTAAATGTTTTACCTGAAATTGAATCTCTTATTTTATAGCTCTCAACTCCATTTCCAAAAGCAAAGCAGTTAAAAAATTCAGTATTAACTATAGCTGGTACGTTAGTTCCAAAGTTTTGATTTTGCACATTTCCTAAGTGCTCTCCATTCTCACCTATGCCGAATGATAAATTATTCTCATACCATACATCTGGCAATGAATCAGAAGGCTCAGTCTCAAAAACAAGAGTTCTGTCTGCTCTATATATTGTAAATTCAGCCTCTACGCTTGAGCGTCTTTTATCTCCAGCTCCTATTCCACTGCATCTTCTAGTTCCTGTTATTAGCAAAAATAACTGATTAGTTGAGGTGTTCCTGTAAAACCTGTAATAATTGGTAGCTCCAGCCACGCTTATTACTGAATTACCAGGGGTAGCTAAACTATTAGGAGGAGCTGTAGTTCCACTAGCAAGTGTTTCGTCATAAGAATTTGTTATGCCTTCATCGTTGCTACCTACATTTTGTATTCCATCATTTAGTATATTTTCAATGTTATCTCCATTGAACCAATCCTGCATACTGTCGTAATCCTGAGAAGACGTAATTGTTATTTCTCCAAGCTCATATATTCTTCTTTCACAAGACCTATTACCATCTCCCGGCCCTAGTCTTTGTTGTTTTATTCTAAGAATTATTCTACTACCAGAGGGGACTGTATAATCAATGTATTGCCCTGAGTTTGCAGGGTCTGGTATATTCATTGGATATGCTAAAATAGGAAACTTGTCCTTTGCATTTTCATCTATTGACTTTTTGCCTAAAGCAACTACTGAGTTTTGCTCTTGAACAACCGTGAAGTTACTAGGATTAATTTTCATGTACACACCAGTTGGCACAGGTATAATTAAGGGCGTATCAGGAGCAGGGTCTGGTTGAATGTCGGAAGGTATTTCAATGAAGTTCTCCTGTTTAGATTCTTTCTCAAGCACAGTGGCATATACGCAGTTTTGCGTAACACCAACTGAATCTCTTTTTACAATAAGCCTATCACCTTCTTGTATTTTAGCTGCATTCTCGCCTTCTAATAAAAAGTAAGCTGCGTTGCTTTGAGGGTCTTCAAAGAATATATTACTATATATGGTTTCGTAAGTATCTTCCTCTGGCTTTATTACAAATTTATATCTGCTTGCCCATAAAGGAGCAACCTGTGAAATTGGTATATTTACTTGTATTGAGTTCTTATTGTCAGAATTTGAACAAGGCACTTTAATGGTATTATTAGGACTAACTAAAGCTGTTGAAGCTCTATTGTAATCATCCATATAAACAATGCCCACCTCATAGCCTCTATTACTATGAAGACTTCTTGGGTTTGCTACTTCTTGATAATAAGCTTCAGAAAATATAATCTCATAATATTCATATACATTCTGAGTAGGCGTTGCTACGTCATTAACATAACGCATAGCTTGAAACTGTAATCCAATCTGAGTACTGCCAGGAGTTGTTATTATTTGTATTGGCTCACCATTGTCAAATATACCACTTGATAGTTTTGTTAAAGCGTCAAGATTATTAGGTAAGGCACAGTTTACTTGGTCTGTAAGAGTAGTACCATCACATGAGTCAGCTACTGTTTGTATATTTGTTAAGTTTCCTATTTTCTCTATAAAATCATTACTTGTAGCTAATGCGTATACTGAGCTAAAGTCAGAAAGCAATACATAGCTAAATGATATATTAACATTGGTTGTAGTCTCAGTAGGAAAAGGAGTGTCTCCAGCAAAATCGCTATGAGACAATCTAACTTCTAAAGATATACCACCTCCTTGTGTTAGCTCTACACCGTCTAAGTCAAATAAAACAACACAATTAGGAACTGACTTTCCTATACCGCCTATATTATAAACGCCACTCTCCGTTGAGTCAACAAGGTCAGTCTCTCCTATTTCTTCAGATATTAATTTAGTACTATACTCAATTCTTGTTTTGTTACCAGCACTGTCTAGCATATTATAGCCATCAACGTAGTTACCATATACAAGCCTATTGCCCATTATAGTTTGAGCTTTAGCAAATCTAGGAACATTGTCATAAAGCCTTAATATCTCAGTATCAGGGAGCACTGTAAATATTTTGCTGTTTGTAAATGTGTATGTGTATTCTGTATTGTCTGAATAACCAAGTTGCTCTTTATCTAGCTTCTCAATTACTTTTATTAAAGAAGTTTGATTCTCTTTAAATAGCAGGTCAATACCAACTACAAGAGGCCCTCCTGAATTAAAAGTTATTATACTGCTATTTGTAGCGTTTGTCATTCCCTCATTTAAGTAGCTATTAAAACTAAAGTCAAATGGTTTAGGAATAAAAGAAGGCTCACTAAATTGTGATGTAGCTGAATACTCACCGTCCTCGTATTTGTATCTATATGCAAATGACACAAACCTACTATCAAGAAAAGTGTTTTGGTCTCCTGTCTTTATTGGCTGTATTGCAGGAGACTCAATAGGAGGACGCTTAATAACCAAAATAGACTCAGCACTAAACTGGTCGATATTACTAACAGGATTTAAGTATTTTCTCTTTATGTTTATTACTCTAGGAGGATTTTTATCATCTGTAAAAAACAATAAGTTATCTACAATATCAACTCCTGTTATTGAGTATTGATTGTCAAAGTTTAAAGTAGTATTTATTCCATTGCCATCGTCAATGCTAATAACGTGGTACGTTAGGTTTTTACTGATAGTATTATATGATACTATTAAATCTAATTTACCTGTAGCTCCAATTCCAAAGCTTGAGTCGTGTATAAACCAATACATAGTATCTCGACCTCCATCATCAATAGCTCCTATACATCTTGCATTTTCACTAAGAGGTGTTCCATCTATGTATTGCAAAACCGTTAAAGCCTCGTTACCTTTTGTATTCTCAACAGAACCTATATCTGATTGTTCGGTAGAGCCTAGCCTTACGTTTAACGCATCAATATATTCACCGTTTGGAATAAGTCTCTCATCGAGGCTTTTATTCATTCGGCCAGCTGTAAAGTTTCTTTGGATATTCGCCATATTACTTAATCCACTTGTTTTGTCCTCTCAGATTCATTAATAATCTTCCTGGGTGTATATTGCTCATTCTTATTCTAGCGTTCCTTAGAAGCGCTGATTTGTCTTTCTTGGCCCTATTAACAATATACTCCTGTACATTAAACTTACTATTAAGTATAGAATACTTTATATAGGCGTATATGTATTCCTCAAACAACTTGTTAACGCTTATTAACGAGTTGTCTCCATTTTCCATACCATCTGATATGTACTCAAGTATACAGCTCTCATTAGCCATGGTAGAGTCAAAGTTAATAACTCCTGACTTTTTGTCAATCTTAAAGGTGGGATTGAAGTTAGCGGTCTCAGTATTTAAACCATAAGCCCCCCCAATGCTATATTCTTTATACCCACTATAGTTATCCTCGTAAGAGTCTTCGTCCTGAGAACCATTTGATTTGTTTAAGTATATGCTATTTTGCTGCCCAGACTTCCTCTGCTCGTCTAAGAGCGACTCTTTTGTTATGACATTACCTTGACCATCAAATGTAAGAGAACCGTCACTAGATTGGATATATGCCTTTGCAGTGTTTAGTTGTATGTTTTCAGTAAGTGGTCTAATAAGACCGTCTTTGTATAATGAAATTCTAACCCAGTTTACATAATCGGAAGGCAATATAAATCTAAGGCTATCATTAACATTTAGCTCTAGTGCTTTTATTTCCTTAAAGGCATCATAGTTTAGTTCTTGAATACCTCTCTTTGCGTGAAACAAAACCTTATATCGGTCTGTGTTGTTAACTAGCGAGTGGTTTCCAGAATACATTAGTAAGAAATTATTTACAATGTCGTTCAAACTTACGTACTGATAAGACCCCCAATTAGTATCTTCAGGCGCAAAGCCTCCATTTTCGTAGTATTGATATTGCGATATATATGTCATGTCTTATTATTATTGTTGATTCTGAGTTTGCTCTTCTATTTTTCCAAATTGAAATACATCAGTCTCCCTAATTGATATGCCAGAGTATTGTAAAATTTTAGCAACAAGTTTAGGTTCATCTTCAATAGGTAACTCAAAGTCTTGATAGTCTGATTGTGTTTGGTCAAATATTGGCTCTCCTCCTAATATACTAATGTAAGTCCACTTAGGGTCTTTAGGGTATCTAATATACTGTGCTTGTATATCTGTAGCTCCATTAAATGTAGATGGATATACAGTAAGTAAATCTGCTTCTTGTGTGTATGCTGGGTAAGATGCAGAAGGCTTTGTTAAAAGAGAATTATTAAGCATAGTAATTTTACTGTGCGAAACTTTTTCTGCTTCTCCTTTAAATACACTTTGGGAAAAACAAAGTATTTTGTTTAATAAATAATAGTCATGCCCAGTAGTTGTTATTGAAGGAAGTGAATATATATTTAGTGAGCTTTGTGTTAAGCTTCCTGTAACTGAAAAGCTATCTATAACCTCTTCAATATTTTTAGTTATATCAGCGTACTCAGTACCCGACATTCTCGCATTCTCTTTGTTTATCTGATTGTTGAAACTTGAAATGTAACTATCAAATATATCTAACTGAGCTTGCTTAGCAAACAAGTTAAAGTCGGATGGAGATATGTATCCGTAATTATTTTTATTTAATACAGCAAGTACTGTATTTCTAACAGAGTTTATCATCGTAAACTTTTTTTACAAAGATAACAAAAAAAAAGAGGTGCTCCTTTTTTTGGAACACCTCTTAACTCTTTGTATATAAAGGATATTAAGACTCTAATATATTCTCTAAAAACATCAAAACCTCTACACCATCTTCAGTTAGAAAATAATCTACTACCGCTTCTTTTCCATTTGCATTAAATGGCACGTTTATCATTTTATTTTTCTTAGCTGCTGTATTAATCCAGACTTCTCTGTTCTTATTTCTAAATGACAATAACTTCTCATCGAATAACAACTGTACTTTAGATTGTAATTTCAACATAGGGTCTTTAAGCATATTCAAGAAAGTCTCTGGTTCTTTTCGTGCAAAAACTAAGATTTCTCTTTTAATTTCAGCTCCACTAATCTTGCTAATGTCTCTGTTTAGTAATACTCTACCTATGGATTCTACTTGTTCTAAAGATAGTTGTCTTGCTTCAATTAAAGCATCTGCCTCTAAATTCATTTTATCAACTACAGCTTGAGCATCTTTCTCTTCGTCCATCTCGGTAAATTTAATACCATTAAGTGGATGATAGTAAAGGAACTCTTGCAGTACTTGGTTTGTTCTTTGAACTCTTAAAAACCCATCTTCAAAGATAACTGGGTCTAGTATGGCATTGCCATCTTGTTCATCTTCAAAAGGAGTTCTTTGATTTTTAGCATAACGAAGTGGTCGGTTGATACCTGTTTTTTCGTCAAACCATAATAAAGGAAATCTTTTTGAGTTTCTTGTTGGAAGCATAAAAGAAAGGGGTGCTGCTTCTCTAGTTAACTTGTAGACCTTGTCTATGAATTGTGCTTGCTTAGTCATAAATTTTAATTTGATTTAATAAATAAAAATTACCCCTGTCATTACAACAGGGATAATAATTTTAATATACTACTCTTGGAATAAGAAGAAGTTGTTTGCACCTAAAGTACATACAGCTCTCTCAGACAAGAAGTGTACCTCCATAGCATCTAAGCTAGAAGTTTGTGCACCACCAGCAGAACCAGTAATCCACGTTTTGTAACGTCTGTCTTCAGTCTCTGAAGCTCTATATCTAACGTGTAAGAAAGGTCTCTTAGCATTTTTACCTAAGATTTGGTCATACACAGTAGTTGAACCAGCGGGAACTAAAAGTCCACTTACTTTTCCAGAACCACTACCAGCAGGTAATCCACCTCTCATAGTTGGGTCGTTTAAGTATTTCCAGTCAGACTTGTAGAAGTCATACCCTCTACGGAATCCAGAGAAACCTAAGTTTAATGCCATCTCCATGTCATTGTCGAATAAACCGAAAGAAGCAGCGTTAGCAGCAGACGTTCCGTTAAATCCATTCAATCCAGCTAACATATCATCAATGTCAAATCCAAAGTTTCTGTCGTTGAAGATAACATTCTCCTCAATAGCTCCTTGCTTGTCTAATCTAGAGATAACACTATCAAAGTCAGCTAATGTGGTTGGGTTTCCACCCCCCCATACATTTCCTCTGTTCTCTACAACGTAGAAGATACCTTCAGAACCTTTGTTACCTACTGTAGCATTCGCTGTTTGAGTAGCAGCTCCTGAGTTAGCCTCAGCAGGTACAGCCTCAATCATTGAAGTCTCTAGGTAATCATCGAAACGTAATCTTGTTTCGTGCTCTGATTTCAAGTACCATAGGTAACCAGTCCCACCTTCGCCAGTCTCTACTTCTACCCATCCAATTTGTGCCATGTCAGAACCGCTAACAGCGTATTTGTCCTTGATGATAATTGGAGAGTTCTCGAAGATAAGTGGGTCAGACTCTAATGAACCATTCATTCCTTCAGTTCCTTTTTTAAATTCAGAACCATAGATGAATACAGTTAAAACAGTATCACCAAATACTTGTCCACCAGCTTCGTAGTAAGCTACATCAAAATCTCCGTTAGCAGTACTAACAGCAGTAACAATACCTTTGTTAAAACCAGACCCGTTATTTGCAGATAAGAATACAGTTTGACCAACTCTTACAGCGATAGAACCTGAACCCGGAGATAAAGTGTCATTCACAGTAATTGTTGCTGTATCATCAGCAGCAGTTCCACTTGTAGAACAGTTTGTGTATTTAGTGTGTAATCTTCCTTGCTCAGACCATTTGATTAAGTCAGAGTTAGAAGGCATTTCAGCTCCAACCAAACGAAGGAATGAAGCGATAGTTCTATTACCATAACGCTCAAATTCTTTCTCATAAGTATCAGGTAGGTACTGATTTAAGAAATCGAAGTTAGTAATGTAGTTTGTTGATAAGGGTACTTGTTCAGCGCTAGGCTGTAATTGAAACCCTGGTGTTGTTTGAACACTTCCAGCCATAATTTTTAATTTTTGTTTTTAATACTTCTTATTTTAAGACCTTTACCACTATCTGGGTTAAGTGCCTTGACGCTAAAACCATTTTTAGAAATAACCTCTGGTGCTCTACGCTCTGACATATTAATGTTTTTAATCTTGCGTGTTACATCATCAGTTGCTTCTGATTTGCCTTGCTCATAAAAAAACTTAGCAAACTTTTCAGGATTCATTGCTACTGCCAAAGACCTGTGATATCCAACGGCGTCTTTCATTAATCCATTATCATCGAGATACTTCTGAATAAAATTCATTGGACTCTCTTGACTCTTTTTTAATTCACTTGCGCTCCCCGGATTAAAAACTAACTTCTTGTCATCTAATGAAAACTCAAAACCTTTGAACTCATCATTAAATACATCATCAGTTTTCTTTACAAACCACTGTCTTTTTCTTTCAGCTTCCTCCTGTTGAGTTTTAGCAGATTCAATATATTGCTTGTATGCTTGGAACTCCTCATTGGCTTCTAGAGATTGAGCTTGGCCTCTTGACTCAAGGGGCTGCTTGTATGTCTCTTTCTGTTCAGTAAAGTATTTCTTCGCTTTGGCAATCACTTTTTTCTTTGCTATCTTAGCTTTTTTGATTGTCGATTCATCATCAAGTTCTTCATCATAGCTATACTCTTCCATAAGGTCTTGTATATCTAATTCATCTAATCCTTCCTCTGTAACAATCAAATACTCTTTTAACAAAGTGTCTTCGTTCATGGTATTAAAGTCCTTGCTTAGTTTAACAAAGTCATCTATACCACGTCCTGTTTCTTTTTTATATTTAAAGTAAGCAGCTACATCTTCAGGTAAAGGCTCAGCCTCTTCCCTTTCTCTAGTGAGTTCCTCAATAGAGTTAATTTGCTTACCATATCTTTTTTCAATATATGAAAGAACGTCTTTTTCTTCTATTTCTTTTTGTTGTAGCTCATCCCCTTGCTCTTGCTCTTGGATGTCTTCATGCAGGTTTTGGTTTTGGCCATCTTGTAAATCTTTTTCGTGTTTGTTAAGCAACTGCTCTTCTACTTCTTGTTTTGACTTAGGCTCTATGCCATCCATCGCTCTTACTTTTAATTCCATTTGATTTAATTTTTACAAAGTTAAAAAATATATTAATGCACTTTTAGTGATTATCTAGGTTCAAACTCAGCGAGGTCAAATCCATCTAAACTATCCTCGTTTGACTCAAAACTTTGAGGAGGTAAGTTATTTTTTCTCTGTGTAATTAATTTAGATTGCTCAGTGTTTTGCTGACTAATCCTATTTTTCTTGGCTTTCTCTCTATCCTGCTCTCTCTGAGACATTGACATCTCTGCCATTCCCTTAAGTTGTAAGTTATAGTCAAACTCTTCTCTCATTAATTGAGATTTAAGTCTAGCTTCAGCTTCTGTTTTAGATATTTCAAACGCCACCTCTGCTTGTTTAACCTTAATTTTAGACTCAGTCTCTAGCTGTATTTTCTGCATAGCGGTCTGTCCAGCGAGCTCTTGAGATTTAAGTTGCTGCTGTGATATCATAGCTTGCTGTTGCATCTGCATCCTTTCGTCTCTATCTTGTTTAGCAATTCGCTTAACTTTTAGTAATTGATTGGCAAGCTTTAAGTTTTTAATCTCACGTATGTCAATGGCATCCTCAAGGTTAATGTCTCCTTTAGATAATGCCATTTGTATATTCTGCTCAAGCATTGCTTTTTGCTCCTCATCTGGAGACAATTCAATAAATACACCAAAGTCATATATGTATAGGTCAGATATTTCACTTAGTATACTAACATTGTACTTACCTATCTTATTTATAAAGTCATCTTTAAAGTCAGAATACTGAAGTATGTCAGCTATCCTATATGTCAAAGCTTCTGCAATCGTTCTGTAAAGATAAAGACTACCATCAAGGATGTGTCTTGTTGCTGTATTAGAACTCATTGCCGCTAGTTTCTGTACGCCAACTAGTGCATTTGGATTAGGAGTGCTACCATCCCTAGCCTCATTAAGTCCTGTTGCGGCTCTTATTTGGTCTAAGTAAAAATTATAGTTGCCTATAAGCATTTGCACTTTAGAAGCTCCTGAGCTTGCTGTAAGTTGCTCAATAGGAACTCTAGCATTATTGTAGTCACCGTCTTGAGTATAGCTTCTACCTATAACACTACCTGTTTGCATATAAAGTCTAAGAGCATCTTCTGGGTTATACGCAGAACCATTACCAAGGTCAACCTCGTTAAGTCCGTCTGCATTAATAAACACACCATCAGGTACTGTCCTAGAAACAACTTGCTGTAGCTTCAAATGAGTTAGCTGTATTTGGTCAGCCATTGGTATCATTCTACTAACCAATGACTCAATAACACCTTTGTACATTCTTGGAGCAACTGCTACGTAATTAGGGATAGCGTGTTGTGAAGAAGACTTAGGTCTTACCATATTCTCTGCCATCTCCCATTTAAGTAAGATATTAGTGCCCATAACCATAACGCCATTGTACCAAACGTCAATAGTTTTTTCTACTTTTTCAAAGCTCCCTTCCTCCATCATATCAGCAGGTGGGTTGAAAGTATCATCCTTCTCTATCATTTTAGAGTTTCCACTCTCTGTAATTTTTTTCTTATAGACAATTTTTTTTGTAGTCTTGTAATTGAAATACATAAGAGTACAGGTGTCTCTTCTGAACATATCGTTCTCATAGTATTGAGCTACATTATAGTAGTCATACCAGCTCTGACTGTACTTAGATATTTCATCTAGGTCATCGTTAGTTAGCGATTGGTCTATTTTTAAAAGCTCTGAAATGGGCGATGTCTTAATCTCACCCCAATAGAAGCAATCTTTAAAATGAGGGTCTTCAGTATAGCTGTATACTACATTAGAAGGGTCTACATAAGATATCTCTACTCCTGAGCCAGGCAAAAATTCATGCTTTACAACCGAAATACCTAAAGTGGTAAGGTCATAGTCAAGTCTTTTTCTTGTATCTATGTAATGGTTCTCCTCAAAAATTGTATCTATAGCCTCCTCTTCAGCTATCTCAATAGCAGGCTTATAGTTTAAATTCATATACAATGACATTTCCTCATCTGTAGAAGGAAGTTCATCTGGGTTCATAATAAATGGGTCTACTCCTGTTTGCTCTTGAATATTAAGAAGAATATCCTTAGCTGCCATTTGACCCTCAATCATATCTTGGTACTTAGACCTTTTTGATTGAGACATAGCATCTTGTGCATAAGCCTTTACTTTAAAAAGCCTATCCGACATACCATTAACAACAATATCAACAAACTTAGGTAGAATAGGCACAGGCGTCCAATCTAAGTTAAGATAAGACAAGTCACCGTCTACCGCTAACCTGTTCTTGTACTTAGCCACAGACTGCTCTCCTCTTGCATATAATCTTAGCTTATGGAAATTACTCCACTGATTATAATACCTACATTGACTACTATCTTTTTTGAACCACTCATATTGTATGGCGCTCCCTATCTGTAGTCCAAACTCTTTAGTCGCTTTCTCTGCATCAGAAACAAATTGACTAGGAAATCCTTGCGGACTAATGTTTATTTTTACTTTATCCATTTATCTTATTAACTCACTTAAACTTCCATTGTTAGTGTACCTCGCAAAGTTAAGACTTATTTTCGATTGTTTTTGTTCCGGTAAATACAGATTTTTTTGATTTGCCATGATTGCTAAACCCGAACTAATAGAGGCATCAAACTTTGTTCTGTTTGTAATATCAAACTTGGCCCAATCCTCAAGTGTTCTATTAAAAAACATATCTCCTATCTCATCCTGTGGCCTATGTGTTCCATCCATATCAAAACCTATATGCTTCTCGATATACGACTCAATAGCCGAGGCGTGTGATTGCTTTACATCCTCAGAGGTATTGGGTATACCACCTAGCTCACGCTCTGTCTTTGATAGTTTATTAAAATGTTTATCTGGTCTGTTCATAGAGTAGCCCCTATATCCTCTGTTCTTTATATGGTATAGTAGCCTTGGCTTGTTATTTTCAACAAGTATAGGCATACCATAAAAAACAATAGCCATCAGAACTTCTTCAAAGAAAATCTCAGCAGTCTGAGGTCTTGCTACATATTGTAAGAAAAACTGATTGCTTGGAGCATTGTCCATATTGAATTTAGTCATTCCATGTAAAGCTCCATTAGAACCTCCCCCACCAACAGTACCTGATATGTCATAACTATCGCAGCCAAATGACCCTACGTGTTCGTTACCAGGATAACGAATACCATTTTTAATTATAACTCTATTTTGTAAGTTTTTGTCAGGCGTCCAAGAGACTAAAAACCTACCGCGATTGTCAGGACTAAATATAACTTTACTATCTCTTATTCCATTTTCCCAATAGAAACTACCTCTTGTAGTGTGTTGAGCCATAATAAGCGAATCGTTATAGTCAATCTGATGATATATTTTTGTTAAGTTAAACAAAGATGATTTGCTCTCATCTCTAAAAGCGTGTGACTCAGTTCTTGGAAACTGTCTGTAAAATTCATTAAGTGCATCTGGGTCATTTTTTAATGACTCAACCTCTGCCTCCCAGTAGTCAATAGCTCCGTTCTTTATGTATTCTTTATCAACTCCTAATACTTTCTCAGAAGGTTTTCTAAAAACAGGCATACCATATACGTCAATAAACCCCTCCATATTCCACTCCATTGGAATAAAAAGAGAATACATACCTGACTTAGTTTGTCCGTTTTGATTTCTTTTTATAGCCTCTGAGTCTTCGTATAGTTTTTTAAAGTTGTCACCCCCTTTGTTTAGTGCATTTGAGGTTGAACCCATCATACACTTACCTATTATTTTACTACCAAGTCTAAGACAAGTCTTTGTTACGCGCCAGTTATTAAGTATATTGTTTGGCTTTATCCATTTGCCCGATTCGTCATGTACTAGAAACTGTAGCTTTTCACCATCATAAGAGTTTTCGTCAGTGTTTTTCCAGTCAATAGTAGTGTTAAGGCCAGTCATCTCATCATTGGCTACCACGTGCATATTCTTCTTAGTAATCTTTGATGCTGGTATTCTAAAAGCAAGCTCAGTCTTTGGCTTGTCCATACCGTCTTGTATTGGCTTGAAGAAAAAAGGCAGCTTGTTTGCTATTGGAACTACCTTGTCAGTAAACATTTTCTTGGCATCGGCCCCTGTCTTGGACAATATTCCAAGTCGTGAATCCTTTGCAAGAGTACCTATATTCACTCCTTCAGTAGAGCCCATAAATGAGAATCCAGAACGTCTTATTTTTAAATACACCATTCCAAAGCTTCTATTGTCAGCTTTACAAGCTTCCCAAAACAACCAAAAAACTCTATTAGCTTCTCTAAAGTCAGGATAACCTACGTCAATACTAGACCACTGCAAGTACATATAGTGAGAGCCAGTAATATAAGTAGGCTCTCCGTTGTTTAAAAACCAAAATCCTTCCTCTCTTCTATCAAACTCACTCTCAATGTAGTCAACCCATTTGTTTTTAAAAACAGCAGGCATATCGTTCCATTGAAATATTGACTGCATTCGTGACAGCTCAGTAGGTAGTTCTTCTCTCCCCCAGTATTGCTCTGACTTTTTACTATCTCGTTTGTGTATTTTATTGGGGGCTAATGGCAGTGCTATTTTAAGGCCAGACACCTCAATGACATCGCCAATTTTACCTGTTTTAGATATAATAATAACGTCATATTTATCATCATAGCCATACTTCCAATAAGACTTTGAGTTACTTCTAGTAACAACTCCTTTGGGTATATGGTCTACAAGAGTGCGTATTAAACTATTTTGACCTTCTTTCCGCAAAGCCTTGTTTTGTTTGTGTTTTACCTGTTTCGGTAGATAAGAATATAATGTTCTCTTTCTCTACTTCTATTCTACTTAAAATTGAGAACGCATCCTCAATAGCTAATCTTTTTGTGGCCGCAGCGTTCTTTAGTTTATCAGCAGCTAGGTCGTCATCTTTTTTACCAGTGATAATTTTCTCACTAGCCACTTTAATCAGTTCCTCTACCGCTTTGTACCCTGCTTCTATGATTCGATTTTTTAGCTCTTCTGACGTCATCTTTAAATCTTTTAGATTTTTTTAACTTTACATTGTGATTGATTAATTCTATGTCATCCTCTATCCATTCCCATTCTTTCATAGAACCATTGTAATTTGGTGGTCAAACATTCTGTACATCTTCTTGCCATCTATCTCAAACTCATACTCACTATCAGGTCTAAATGTAACCATATCGTTGACCTCAACATTATGGTCTAATAGTGTTTGATTAGGGTATCGCATAATACCTATTAAAGGCTCTTCCTTCATTGGCTTAAATATATGTGATTCGGTTGGTGGAATAGGCTCTACAAAGCAGTATCTATCATGGGCTATCCAAGTGTCATCGTGCTTGTACATAAAAAATTGGTCTAGCTCAATAAAAAATAAATCATCTTTAAAAAAACTCTTTCCACTTCTTTGATTGCCCTTTATGTCGTTGTAGTATTTAAAAGCATTGTGATGTACAATCAGAGTATCTCCAGGTTGCACAGGCCCATTGTAATTAATAGGGGTGCTTATAACCTCTGCTTCTCTATTTGAAAACTTATGGTCTTCTTCTGAAGTGCTAACAATTAAATCAAGTCCAGCTATTGACTTAGTGTTGTTGTACCTTTTTCCTGTTTTTGGTTTTACAATAAAATAATCAGGAGACCTCATTTAGAAGTTTATATTATATTCAAATGATATAGGCATGTGTTCGCTAAACTCTTTCCATATCAGTACTTCATCTTCTCTTTCAATAAATATTTTTGTTGAGGTGTCTTCTTTTTTTATTAGATGAATCTTATAAGTTCCATCTAATACCGGCTGGTCAACAATATAGTGCATTGCGCCTGACTTATAGTCTGAGCCTATTGATATTTTTCTAATGTGCATTTTATTAAATTTATATGTAAATGTACAAATTAAATCTTAACTCTTACAAGAATTACATTCAAAAGTATTGACACTACTAAAGATACAATTATCCAAGAGGGTATTCTGTATTTAATTATTTCAGTTTTGTTGTCGCTAACTGTTTTTGTAACATTTGATTTGTACTGTTTCTCAACACTCTGTACAATGCTATCTAAGTTAATTATAGCCTCTATGGAGTTGTTTCTGTTCTCAATGGTAATTGTACCTCTGTCGGTCTTTAATCGTTGCTTAAAAGGCTTTAAAATGCCTAAACTATCACAAGGCTCTTTAATTATAATACTATCTACGATAGCCTTTGTAATAACCCTGTCTTTAGTTATTATAATGGTATCGTTTTTTATAATCTCTTTTGTTTGTGTAACTATCTTTTTGCTACCGCAAGAAGACAGTAGTAGTAAAATAACTATTAACGATTTCTGTAGTCCCATCTTGCTTTAGTTCCTCTGATGTCGTAATGTATGAATGTCTTGTATAATCCTAAACCACCTTCAGAAATAAGACCTTCTGATATTAGGCTTTCTACCACATCATAGACCATCTCTGTTTCATATCCTTTAGTCTGAAAATCACAAGCAGTTCCTAATAAGTGCTGGCTGCTTTTAACGCCTCCTATTGATTTGTTATATTTTACAGACCTATAAGCACTAGTTATAAGCATTGGACTGTTTAGCTTTTCTCTGATGGTTTCTAAATTGCCTATCAGCTTTATTATATTAGCAAGCACTTTAGGAGGCATCTTAGAGCCATCGTGGCAATCAAACTCAGATAGATTAAAATGCTTTGTTAATTGCATATTGTAATATTAACGCCAGTAAATAAAATATCTGGCAAATATTTATTGTATTTAATTCTGTCACAAATTTAGCATATATTTGCGACAATATAGGTTTTTAATTGTAACAAATTTAGCAACTATTTGTTACAATTAAACCAATGTATATAGCTTTTATTGCTTATATATACATTTTTGTACTAAATAGAGCTAAAATTTTTTATCTTTATTTGACTTTATTACTGACCTTAATCCATCAATGATAGTATCTGGTGCAAATAAGAAACCAATACCCACAATAAGAAGTATAGCAAACTGAAACACCTTACTATCTTGTACTACAAATATATAAGTAATAGCAGCTATTAATACTAATATCCCTAGTGCAGTTGTTTTCCAGCTTTCTACTATGTTCTTCATTTTCGTTTATACATTAAATACCATTTATGGCTTGTATATCCAATAGCAACCGCTGTTAGTAATATCTTTAACAATATGTCTATTTGCATAAAATTAAAGCCTAATGTTATAACATTTATAAAAGCGATTTTAAGGTCAGAAGTAGTCATATTTTTATTTATTTAGCAAGCCACTTCATTGTAAAGCGTTGTTACTTCTGTTGATGATATTGCCTTATTGAAAATGCGTACTTGGTCTATTGAGCCGTTGAAATTCTGTACTGTATTATTTAATGCACCTATTTTTGGTGAGTTATTACTTAAATTTAAAGTTAGTGTTCCAGTTGTGTCAGATGAACCATTAACATATAATACAACATTACTGCTTGCATCTCTTGTAACCAAAACGTGTACCCATTGACTTATCCCAAGCGTATTTAAAGAAGTAACGCTAGCGCCATAATTACCAATCTGTATTTTTCCAGCTTCTACCTTAAAGAAAAGATGAACGCCCCCAGTTGTTCCACCATCCCAAATTGCATAAATTCCCCCAGTATGTGACGAGGAATTTAAATAAATCCAAGCAGAAACAGAATAAGCAACATTTCCAGTTCCTAATGGATTGGAAGTTGATATAAAACTACTACTCCCATTAAAAGAGCCAGCATCCCCAAACTCCCCAGCAACATAAGTAACACTTGTAGCCGTTCCGTTATGGTTACCGCTTAAATCTGTGGCGTTTCCATTTAACTTATATGTCGCAATACAAGATGTATCTCCTAATATCTGTAAAGTATCAGTTGTACAAGATACGCCACCAGTATTTATTAATCTTTTTCCAAACATTTATTCTAAATTAAAGGTTGGTAAATCATAAGTAAGAACAGCTTTCTTTGTAGTTAAAGCCTTTATTTCTGCTTCTATTGTATTGCTCTGTGTTCTTAATTCTGCTCTGCTATCTATCACTTCTTGTGGGGCAACCTCTCCACTATCCATTTGCCTAATCACAAACCAATCTGTTTTTTGTAATTGGCTTCCTATAGAGTGCTTTAAGTTGTTTATTTTTTGTGCCTTTAACTCTGCTAAAGTTTGAGGGATAACCCTATCTACAACATCGTATGTATAAACATTATCAACTAATTTAATAGCCGATAACTCCTCTATTCTTGAATCGTATATAGGCGTTACAACATCTAAAAAACCAAAGCCTTCTTTAATGTTTAGGTGCGTTCCGTTTTCATCATTCCAAACACTTGGTATTTTGCCAAATGTTTTTATTTCTCCGTTTAAGTTTATTGCTACCATATTATATAGATTTTGAAATTGAGTACCAGTATTCTGCTGTACCAGTTACTACTATTTGTATTAAATTAGAGACAGTACCATCATAAGTTCCAGCTACTGTTGTGCCAGCGGGAAGTGTTAAAGCAAAATCTCCAGTAATAACCAAGTCTTTAACCATACCTATTGAAGTATTTGCAAATGTTAAAGTAGTTGCTGCTACTAAAGTCTTGGTAAATACTTGTGCGGTTGCAAAATCTACCTCTGTTGTTAAAGCTGCACTTGTTTTAAATTCTGTTCCCAGTTTGGCATAACTAATAATATCATCTGCAATAGTTAATGCACCAGAGCCTGTTACATCTCCTGTGTGAGTTGCGTTAGGAGAGTCATTTGTAATAGTAAAACTTGGATAAGTTCCACTTGTTGAAATGCTTGTCCCTCCTGTTAATACTACCGTTTGGTCTGGAGCATCGTTAGTTACGGTTACTGCCCCTGTTGTTTGGTCTACGCTTATGCCAGCCCCAGCATTTACAGAACTTACAGCATCGTTAGCAGCTTCAATATTTATTACATTACCAGTGACTGTAAGGGTGATATTGTTACCTGCCTCAAGTTTTACAGTGTCAGTTGTACCTGTATTGGGAACTAAATTTACATCTGCATCAGAGCCTGACTGAACGGTTGATAAGTCATACGTCCTGTTTAGCAACTGTACATCTATCTGTACGTTCTCAGTACTTTTATAACCTACTAAATAGTCAATGTCGCTAATCTGCGCTGCTACATCAAACTGTGAAAATTTTACTGCCATATTTTTTTATTTAAGGAGCGTACTCAACTATTAAGTCATTACCAGCTTCGTCAGCCATTTGTATATCTTGTTGTGTTATTATGTCAAAAGCACCAGGCGGGTACTCACCAGTGTAAGTCTCTCCATTTATAATATTAAATATGCCTATATTAAATGCCATATTACCAAAGAGCTACTATTGTTGATGCCGATGTTCCAGTTGCAAATACCTTAGTGACTAGCACCGGCATAAACTGACCTGCATTTATTCCAACAAAAGTAACGTCATCACCACCTACCGTAAGCACTCTAACACTTCCACCTGTACCTACATAAATAACACAGCCGTTGTTGCCGCTTCCATCTTGATTAGATACACTAGGAATACCCAAAGTGTCACTTGGTGTTACTGCTGCTGCTCTACCAGCTTGTAATTTATTGTATGCCATAATTAATCATTTTTATAAGGGAACACTCGATTTAAAGTATCTTGTCTTTTATCGCAATCACAATCATCAGTTATTGCTTCGACAACTTTTTTTATACCTGTTACCTTTGTTATTTTTGCTATTGTATCTCCTAATCCTTTTGACTTCACATTCCTTTTTTTAAAGCTATGAATCTTTCCTTAATTGTAGGCTTAGTCTTAGCCGGAGATACCGTTATCTTATTCAATTTCATATTCAGCTCATCCATCTTAGCTCTTTTGTCATTGGCTCTTTGCTGAGAAGGAGTCCACTGAGTCACGTAACCACCGGGCATCATCCTATCTATGTCTTTATTTTTAACAGACAGACTGTCGTACATTTTCTTGTCTTTCATAAGAGATAATTTATTTTTACAAAGATACTAATATTTTACAGACATATTTTATTTACGGCCAGTCCTTTTGCGTCCCTTCATTGCTTTTAGAATATCACCAATTTGATTACCTACCTCCACAACCGCATCTACTACATCTTTCATTTCTATCTTTACAGCACTTGCTCTTTGCTTTATTACTTCTTTTTTTTTTAAAATAAATACTACACAAGCTAATAAAACTACTACTATTAAACAATATCCAATCATAATCATTATCTTTGTTACAAAGGTAATAAATTAAATCAAATGAAAGATGACTACTTAAAATACTGGAGGGTAGTGCGTTATTTTATAAAGGCAAAATATAAAATAAGTGAACCTGACTTAGAAATGCTTTTGTTCCTAAAGTCAGAGAGGTACTTCACGTCAAGAAATTTTAAAGAATACTTAGAGCTGTTCCCATGGGATAGAAAAAGATTTAACAGACTACTAGAAGAAGAGTGGATTGTCGAGTTCCCGAAAAAAAAAAGAAACAGACAAATGTATGAGCTATCGTTTAAAGCAAAGCGTATGCTCAACTCAGTGTACAAAAAATTAAATGGTGAGGAGTTCCCAGAGGCTCAGAACAACAACCCTTTGTTCGCTACCAATGTACCCTACACCAACAAAGTATATCGTAATATGATTAAAGAAATAAATAAAACTACAAGACAACAACGATATCACGCTCAGTAATAATCGTATAAGGCACATTGTCAATTAGCATAGTATAACCAGCTCTCTTGTCGTAGTATATGTTGTCTCCATCATTTATACCAACTACGTCAGTACCCGGCTTTATAACAACACCTTTTTTGTATCTTAACTGATTGGCATCATCAGAGGAGAGTAATAGCCCAGAAGCTGTCTTTATCTCTTCGTCAATGCTTTTTATAACTACATTTTTCCCTATTGGTCTCATATTAACTCTCGTATGTTCGTGCCATTGTAACAATAGCGTTAGTGCTTAGTATTGTTGAAGCAACTGACACAGCACTCTGAAGAGCTGTCTTTGTTACCTTCATCGGGTCTATAATACCCATCTCTATCATGTCACCTCTTCTATCACTCTTCACGTCATACCCTATCCCATCAGCGTCAGAGTCATTGTACACAATATTTATGTCAACACCTGCGTTAATTAGTATCTGCTGCAAGGGAGCTCTACAAGCCGCCACAAGAATATGAAGAGCTATACGCTTCTCATTTGATATGTCAACAGTATTTGAGGTGTAGTCAAGTATTGCGTTAGCCTCATTGTATAAAGCCACACCCCCGCCTGGAAGTATGCCCTCAAGCAATGCAGAGCGTACTGCGTGAACAGCATCGTCAACTCGGTCAAAGAGCTCTTTTTGCTCTAGGTCAGTTGAACCGCCAACGTGTATAACACCTATGCCACCTGTAAGAGATGCGATACGTGATAATATGAAGTCTTTGTCGTTCTTTTTTGAAGCATTTGAGTGTGCCCCCCATAGCTGTTTAACACGCTGGTCAACCGCCTCAGTGTTATTGTCATTAGAACCTTTTACTATCACAGTAGCGTCTTTACCTACTATTACTTTAGAAGCAAAACCTAGGTCATCAAAGCTGATAAGACTAAGGTCGTCTCCTGTTTTCTCAGAGAAATAAGTAGCACCAACCGAGAGAGCTATGTCTTGCATCAGTTCATGTTGTTTGTAGCCAAAGGAGGGAGGGGCGATGTTACAAATCTTCAAGCTGTTCTTCATTACATTTGCTGCCAAAGTATTGACAACATTCGTAGAACAAGGCGCTACTATTAATAATTTCTCATTTTTTGATATAATGTCTTTTAAAACGTTCTCAATACTAAGTAGATTTGCTATCTCAGAGTCAGCTACTAATATACGCACGTCAGAAAGCACACACTCGTCTTTCTTGTGGTCATTTATAAAAAGTGGACTGGTATACCCTCTGTCAATTTTAAGCCCCTCAGTGGTCTCTGAATAGGTCTCAGAGGTATCTGACTTATCAACTGTTACTATTCCTGTCTTACCAACCGAGTTGTAAGTGTCAGCTATTATTTTCCCTATCTCACGGTCATTGTTCGCTGATATGGTTGCTACGTCAAGTAGTCTTTTTTTAGTTACAGGTTTTGATTTTTTCTTTAGTCTATCTACAAGCTCTTTCGTTCCAATGTAAAGCTCTTTCAGAACCTCAGTCTTGTTTACACTAGCGTCAATCAAGTCAATACCAGCTAATACTAAGGCCTCTGTTATTACAATGCTCGAAGTAGTACCATCACCAGCAAGCGTAGCCGTCTTGTCGGCAGCTTCTTTCATCATGCGAACAGCTAAGTTCTCAACTGGGTCAATAAGACTAATTGATTTAGCAACCGTAACACCATCCTTGGTGACAGTTAGTCCATGAGTATGGTTTGGAGACTCAATAAGCACAGTGTTGCCCCTGGGGCCTAAAGTTGATTTAACCGCTTTAGCAATCTTAGTGATACCACTTACAAGTTTGTCTTGTGCCTCTTTGTCAAAATGAAGTTCTTTTGGTGAATACCCTCCTTGGTCAGTCATAATTGAATTTGATTTTATTTTACAAATATAAAACTATTATTTAGATTAGAAGCAAAAAAAGTAAATATCTTATGCTATGTCGAAATGTCGCTTTTTGGGGTTCCCCTATATATATATATATTTAATACTATTATATATAATTTTTTTCACTACAGTTTAGATTTAAAATCGGTTTTTTCGTCTTTTACTTGATTATCAAATAGTTAAGTTTAACAAAACGTCTTAAAAACGTCTTTACTAAAGACGATAATCGTCCTTAATTTATCAAATAGTATAATATTGAATAAAAAGAGCCTCACTTTTTAGGTGAAGCTCATGACAGTTTTTTGTAAATTTTAATTAAATTATCTCAGAAAGTTTAATTCCGTCAGCAATAATTTCTATTTTTTTCATTTTTTTAACAGCTTTTTTTATCATAGCAGCTTCTTGTATTCCACTAATTCCGTTAGGTCGATTATTAATTAATCTTCCATTTTTTACATCTAGTCCGTTCATGTTTTCTTTATTATTTTGGTTTGACAATTTACATGTTACTTTTTTTGACATGTGTTTAGGCAAAGATAAAAAATTATTAGATACCAGTAGGAATTGGATAATATACCCATATATCGCAAGCGGCCCGCCAAAAGAAAGTGATATTTTTTTTAGGGGTGGGGGTAGCATTTCAAAAATTGGCTCTCCATTTTTTTGGCTTTTTGTAGGGGGCTGGCTGTCGCTGGGGGCGCGTTTGGCACCTGGTGCAGAGGCAACTCTTTACCCTTTGTCGTAAATTATTGAAGGAATAACTCTGGCCGGTCCTACATTTGGCCGGTCCTACATTCTAGACTTAATTTAATTGTCTTGAAAATAAAAGTAAAACGCTGTGAGCCCTTTGGTAGCAAGGGTTAGCGGTTTACCCCCCCTCCAGTAACCTAGAAACTAAATGTATGAGACTATAAGATAAACTTATATAACCCTGATAAACAATAAGATAAACTTATAGAACCCATAAAATACAATTCACCGAAAGAGAACCACCATTCACCGAAAGAAACACGTCACTGGGCAGTTTTTTGTAGAGACATAAAACACTCTATTCTATATTTGAGTATTAATAACAAAAACACTTAGAAATCATGACTACATTATCAAATACTACAATTTCAAAAGTAATCGCTAAAACTTCATTTAAAAAAAACAGCGTAGAAGGAGACTTATTAATTTTATTAATGGCACAAGGAAGGAATTTTATTACAGCCTTTAAAATGGTTAGAGTTTACCAATCAATAGCGTAATTAATCAACGGGGACGCAAGCCCCTAATTTAAAAAAATAATCATGGACACAATCGTAATGCACAGACAAGAATTTGTAAAAAACCCAAACACAAAGACCACCTATATTTTAGAGGAGGAGATAAAAGAGAACCTCACAAAAGAGCAATATACAAATATAACAAGCGACGATACCTTAAAATTGTTTAGGAGGTTAGGAGGGATTGAAACAGCGCAAAGAGAGTACACTTGTAGCGGGTATCTAATCACAAAGCTGACAAGCAAAAGCCCAGACAAACAGTTAAAAATAATACGAACCTTTAAATTTAATTAACATGGAAAGAGGAACATACAAAGGTATTGAAATAGAATATAGAGGCTTTAAAATAGATGAAAGCTATTTATTCACAATGCTAGACAATAGCGAAACAATCTACCTAAGTGAAACACAATTAAAAAATGTAACATGGATATAAAAACTTTAAAATTTAAAACAATGGACCAAGCAACAGTAGAATTGTTAATAGGAGCGGGAGGCTCGCTATTAATTGTAGTATTTAGTTATTTATATGCAACCTTTAAAAAATAAGTCATGAGCGCATCGAAAGAAAAATTTTTAAACAACATAAAGAGAATAATGAGACAAGCAGAGGCGGATAGGTACGCGAGGCAGAAATCCTTAGAAGATTTAACAGAAAAGCTTGAGCAATACTACGAGATTGACCTAGACAATTGCACCATGACGCATAAAGATTGGATAGAAGAACTAGCCAAGGCAATGACCTCAGCAGATTATCACCAAAACTTTTTGAATGAATTTAAAGAGTATCAAGAAGCACGGGGTGTTGAATATTAATCTAAAAATAATAAAAATAAACCTACTTAAAAAACCTAATTTTTTAAACACATTAAAATAACATGGAAACAAATTATTTCACAATAGAAAACAATGTTTGGGTTAAAACTAAATTAACCCCTGAAAAATTAAGTTGGCACTGGTTTAAATTATATGATAATAACCTAAAAGAAAAAGGTATTGGAATGATTAAAAAAAAATAATATGGACACAATAAAACAGAAACAAAATGAAAAAAGTATTCAAAGGTAGGGTGTCACAATATAGAATTAAAGGAAATTAATCTAATAACTAAATATTTATAATAATGAGAACAATAGAAACAAAAGTTTATTCGTTTAATGAATTAAACGATAAAGCAAAAGAAAATACGATTGGATTTATTCCTACGGAATTAGAAGAACGAATAATGATATTATCTAAACGGCACAATGTTAAATTTAACGATACTTTAGGCATTCTTAATGCTTTAATTGATGCGAAAATAACAATGAAAGATTTAGAAGTTACCCCCTCTAAATCTGGTTCAGCATACCAAAATAAACTTGAAAGAAAAACAAAAGAAATTTGGATTAAAGCAAAACCAAAATATAAAGGTACTTTACAGGGGAATATGTATTATTCATCTTTGAGAGACATTATTGTCTTTCAAATGCTAAAGGATTATAAACAACCTAATATCTAAAGGCAAAGATATAAACGGCTTCAAATTAGGTTATTATACAGTCATAGAGCTTGCCAATAACATACTAAAGGTGGGTTGCCATAACATTGAATTAAAAGAAATTAATCTAATAACTAAATATTTATAATAATGAGAACAATAGAAACGATTAAAGCAACGCCAAATTATAGTAAAAGAACTTTTACAATAAGAAAATATATCTCCGGTAAATTATTTGTAAAATATCGAACCATTAAAATGAGTGAAGATGAATTTAATTCCGAAAGCATGAATACAGAAAATGACTGGAAAGAATTTTTAAAGTCAGATGATTACTATAAATTATAATTAATTAAAAACAAAAAAATCATGGAAAAACTAAAAGACTTTGTAGGAGAAATGGAAATAATATATAAAAGAACGTCCACACCAACGCAAGTAATAAAATCATCAAAAGATGCAGAGGAATTTTTAAGACCATACTATAATAAATGCATGGACGACCACGAAGAATTTAAAATAACACACCTTAGTAGAGCAAATAATATCGTGAATATACACGAACTACCAGCGGGTATAGATAGTGCCTGTCTTATATCTGTAAAAGATATAATGAGGCAAGCTATTTTAATGAAAACAAGCGCACTAATTGTATCACATAACCACCCTTCAGGCAATTTAAACCCTTCAAGGCAAGACATTGATATAACAAAAAAAATAAGAGAAGCCGCAAAACTTTTTGACATAACGCTAATTGATAGCCTTATTTTAACAAGGGAAGGATATTATTCATTAACAGACAATAACGACATATAAACAAAATATAAAACCATGACACAAGCAGACAATGAATTAGTAAAAGGCCTGATAATAGCGTCAGTAATAGTAATATTTTGTTACTTATGGGTAACATTTAAACTTAAGAAATAATATGAAGACATACAAAGTAGAAGTAACGGAGACAGTAACTAAGTGGTACAACGAGTCTAACGAGCTTCATAGAGAAAACGGCCCTGCTATTGAGT
>Ga0222634_1000083_pt1 | contig 57263 bp, 52 predicted proteins | sample AntAcemetageno50_FD_179807 | JGI IMG/M metagenome (GOLD analysis project Ga0222634, IMG submission 179807) | Saline water microbial communities from Ace Lake, Antarctica - #50 | ecosystem: Environmental > Aquatic > Non-marine Saline and Alkaline > Saline | place: Antarctica: Ace Lake | collected... | reverse complement strand
CCGTCGATCTTGACCTGTGTAATAGCTGCTCCAGGTAGAGACGATAAGATAATCCGCCGTAGCGAGTTACCAAGAGTGTGACCGTACCCAGGGTACAGACCATCTATCTCAAATACTCCTTTGAAACCCTCTTCGCTTACCACGCGAGGCTTTGATGGTAGTGTGACGTTTGTTTCCAACATAATGCTATTGCTTATTTTACTAATTACTACTATCCCTAGTTTCGTGTGTAGTACTCCATCACCTGCTCTGGATCAAAGAGCGTCTCGACCGGGTTGTATACCGGGGCAGTTTTCATTTCGCCTGACATCTTCTTGAGGTCAAACATCAGCCAAGCTGGTACTGATGCCGCTTCGTACGATTCGTCCAATCCGACAAATAGTACACTTTGACGGCTGCCTTCACGCACACTGATAATATCACCCGGTTTCACTTTGTGTGAAGGAATAGTCATTTTTTTCCCGTTTACACAGAAGTGTCCATGTGAAGCCATCTGCCTTGACATCTGCCGTGACTTGGCTAGACCTAGTCGGTAGATAACGTTGTCAAGTCGTGACTCTAGTCTGTCCATCAACAAGGCTACCGGTTGGTTACTTTTTTCAACTGCTTCGTCAACGTATTTGCGGAGCTGTTTTTCTGAGATGCCGTATGTAAACCGCATCTTTTGTTTTTCGATGAGCTGACGCTTGTAGTCAGACATCTGTCCTGGTCGTCGTCCTCGCTTCTGGTTACCCATTGAACGCTGCAAAGACTGCTCAAATTTTGCAGTTTTTGTTTTCTCAAAGATGGGAGCACCCAGTCGTTTGGCAATTTTGTATTTCGGTCCGATGATCATATATTACAAATTAAACGCGACGAGGCTTAGGTGGCCGCGGGCCGTTAAATGGTACTGGAGTTTGGTCGGTGATCTTGGTGATACCGATGCCTTGGCCAGAAAAAGCGCGTAGCGCAGATTCTCGTCCAGCTCCAACTCCTCGTACAACTACATCTGCTTCCTTCATACCCATCTGTCCAGCTTTTTCACCGATGATCTCACCGACTTTCGCGGCGGCAAAAGGGGTACTTTTACGTGCGCCTTTGAACCCTAGTGCGCCAGATGAGGCTGACATCACAGCGTTCCCTTTCTGGTCACACAACGTTAGAAGTGTGTTGTTGAACGTCGCCAAGATGTTTAGTGTGCCACTTGGCAACTTGCGCTTGGGGACGCGGTTTAGCGCACGAGAAGTTCCCGCTACTGCTGATCCGCCTGATTTGTTGACTGCTCTTTTTTTACCCATAGGTTGATGTCAAAATTATTAAAGTGAGAAAAGAATCCTACGTCTTCTCTAGTTTACGACGACCACTACCCATCGTTTTCTTGGCACCTTTGAGGGTACGGGCGTTGGTTTTGGTGTTTTGACCGCGAGCGGGCAGCCCTTTGGCGTGACGAGAACCGCGGTACGACTGTATATCTTTTAGACGCTTGATGTTTCCAGAAACAGTTCGTTTAAGCTCTCCTTCGATGGTAAAGCCTTCGATTTTTTCTCGAATAGCGTTTTCTTGGTCAGTTGTTAGATCAGTGGCTTTGGTGGTGCGCTCAATTTTGAGTTCATCCAACAGATTCTTTGACCGTGTTAGACCAATACCATACACGGCAGTAAGCGCGTATGATAGGTGTTTTTCGTCGGGAATGGTGATACCAGAAATTCTCATAATACGTTGTTGTTAGCCTTGACGCTGTTTGTGTCGCGGATTTGTACAGGTAACCCGAACTACGCCTTTGCGATTTACTACCTGACAATCCTTGCACATGGCTTTGACTGATGATTGTACTTTCATAATGATTTAATTACGCTTAGTGATGCGCGCTTTTCCTCCATATGGATCAATGACTAGACCTACCTTGTCACCCACGAGAACGCGGATACGAAAGCGGCGCATGCGACCAGAGAGATACGCAAGCACTGGCTCAGGTTCACCTTCTACAGCAACTCGAAAATGCGTGTTCGGTAACGCTTCCTCTACAATGCCGTATGTCAGCTCCTCAGCTTCGATGTTAGTCTCTTGATCCATTTGAACGGGGTGAGTGTACCAGACGCCTGCAAACGCGTCAACTGGCCGACTTGGTATAACTCAGCAATTTGTTAGTTAGTGTCGTCGATTAACTCCACAATAGAGATGTCTGCCGGGTCTTCAGGGAAGGTTCGCTTCCAAAATGGCGTAACCTTGACCTGAGCACGGTCGATTCCAGGGTAGGCGGTGATCGCATTGTTAATGGCAGTTTTCGGCAGTCCAGCCAGGTCAGTAGTGAGCTGTTCAGCATCATACTCCCAAATTAGGCGCGGTTTACCAGTCAGGGTAAAGGTGAGGTTTTGCTCGTTAGCCAACAGGCTGTTGTTGGTAGTGGATGAACTGTAATTGAAAACCAGTAACGCAGGGTCCTCTACCCGTATTGCGTTTCCGTCATACGTTGCGATGGCTTCCTGAGCAAGAAAAGCAGCAAAGTCACTAGCGGTAAACAGAGGAATTTGTAAGGTGGCCTGTTCCCGAATAGTTACTAGGTCCTGACCATACTCGATAGCGGGTAGCTGGCTATAGACGATGGCCACTGCTCCTGGAAAAGCAATCATCCCGGCAGGCTTGCTGGCCGCAACCTTCTCTAGCAGAGAGTCTCGTAGCTGGGTCTGCAGAGCCTGTCTGGCAGTATTTAATTCTGCATCGTCTATTTGGAATTGTGGCCCGTTGAATCCACCAACAATTGTAGTTGGATTAGTAGCCGTGATTGCGTTGTATAATCCAGTAAACCCGCCCTCCTGGAAGCCGGGCACGTCAAACTTTGTACCGGCTGCTAGGTTGTATTCCTCCCCTACTTCATCCGCAAACACTTCAACTTGGATAGTACCTGCCTTGTCATCAATGGCGCCCGGAACTACAACCGACTCTTGGATGCGGTAGACCAGCCCGTCAGGACTGCGAAAGCGGGTGTTTTTGATCAGTCGTTCAGCGCCCGGAGTGCTTTTTCTGATTTCGAGTATTCCGGTAGCTTGCTCCTGGATATTGATTGATCCGCTGGCTTGAACCTGACTCTCACTAGTTTCTTCCAGCGTCATAATCTCATAGCTGAGTGCGTCGACAGTTGGTGTAGGCATGGCGGTGAACTCTGCATTTATGTTTGGGTCACGGAACTCAGGATAGATTGTCAGTTCTGTCTTACCAAATATCCCGCTTACAAGGGCGGCAGCAGCGATAATTACAACGGAGAATATTGCCGCTAGTACAACGCGGTTGTGCTTATCTGTAGTTCTGTTTTTGATAGTGATCTGATCGCTCATGTCAGATGGGCCAGTGGCAGGGCGTCGCTCACCTGCCCCAGCTTGGTTAGGGGTCGGTTGTTTGGTGATTGTTTTTGGGCGTTGTGCAGGTCGACGCCTGGGGCGCACTTCTCCGGCGGGGCGAATATCTTGAAGATTCCATTTTTGCGACATATATTTATAGTATAGCTTTTATACGTACTTAAAAGTAGGTCGCTGTACCTTTGTGTGGAAAAAGTTTTGTCCAACTGTGATTGAGCGGTCAACAAAGGTTTTTTTGGCGGGGTTATGGTTTGGTTGCACAGATACTGGTGTGGTAACCAGTACCGACCCCAGGTACACCTGTTGCGCCGCCGCCTCAATGATTGGAGTAAAGAAGTCAGCTAGGCCGGCATCTGTGTGTAGGTATATTTGATTAGGGATAGTAAGTTTGTCCTCGGTTTCATTAAATAAATCATGCAACTTGGTTTGGTAGGCTTCCAGGGTGTGCTGTACGTCTGCCGATAGTTTTTTGGTTGTCTGTGTGTTGCACATACTGGTAAAGGCTTCTGGTAGTGGTACCCCAGTTGCTGCTGCGATTTCTCTGGCGAGTGATGTCCGTCCAAAAGGTGTGTGGGTGCAGTAGCGTAATGTCTGGTTACGCACGATCCCTAACTCCGTGGCTTCATTGGTCACGTCCACCAGACAAAAGTCGTTAGTTACCTGATCCAGGGCAGAGGTAGTGTAGTAGTTTGCCAACATGAACGAGGTAATTTCTAGATCCGCTTGCGGACAGAGTTTATCTTGCATGTGTTGCAGGCTGGCGACTAGGTCAGCTTGTACATAGGTGCTTGCCTGGGTAATTTTCAGTTCGGTTGCGCGCTGCAGGTTCATTTCCTTGATACGATATCCGCTAGCTTGAATATCAAGTATTGTTTGACTAGTGGCAACTATCTCTTGTTCTTGTAGGGAATGTGATGCATAAAAGCTCTCCTGAGCTTGCTCGGTAGATGCTTTTGTTAGGTCAGTGAGTAAGTCATCAGTTATTTCAAATGGCTCGTCCTCTTGTAGTGTCACACAGCGGGTTACAGTGTAAGACCAGGGCGCGCTGACCGTTGCCTGCAGGTTTGTGATCCGTGCCGAGCTGTCGTGTTTGAGAAGTGCCGCCTGACCCTTGGTTTCAAATTGTAGGATACTACTGGCAATGGCAGTAGAAATTGCTCTACGGCTGTCCGCAATTGCTTGAGTGACTCGTAGCGGCACCTGTTCACGGTGTAGCCAAATCAAGTCCTTGCTACCTGTAGTTGCACAGATCGCTAGCCCAACACTGCCCGACCCAACGTCAACCAGCAGAACATAGTTACTCGACGGATTATGGAAAAACATATGTCTCCAGTATAACAACTACCTGGCTGTTGTAATGGGGTGGTACCCGGTAGCTGGGGACGGTTATTGCAGCACGGCTTTGATGCGCCGAACGCCCGCCGAGCTTGATTCTTCCTTTTTGATAACAAAAGTGGGGGTAAGTTCTGTCAGCGACTGTACATGTGGACCACCGCACAGTTCACGCGAAACTACCGTACCATCAGCTAGTTGCATGGTGTACACCTTGACTTCGTCTGGGTATCGATCCCAAAAGCTACCCTCGACAGTCGGGTCGTTTTCAGCCTCAGTTTTTTGCATGGTTTCGATGGTGACTGACCCGCCAGTGGTGATCTGGGTGTTTACCCAGTTCTGGATTTGGTCCAATACGTCGCGTTCAACTTTCTCACCATGAGTGAAGTCAAAACGCAGCCGTTCGCCAGTAATGTTGCTACCAGCCTGATGCACATGGTCACCCAGAAAGTGCCGTAGTGCAGCCAACAATAAGTGTGTGGCGGTGTGGTACTGCACAACAGTGTCTGAGCCATCAGCCAGTCCACCTTTGAATTTGTGCTCGGCACCCAAGCGCGACAGTGCGCGATGCTCGCCCATCAGTTTTTGAAAGCCACCAGTGTCGACCACCAGGCCTTTTTCTTGCGCAATTTCCTGAGTTAACTCAATTGGAAAGCCAAAGGTGGTAAATAGGTCAAAGGCATTTTGGGCGCTGATTGACTTTACTCCGGTAGTCTGTAGGTCTGTGCCGGCCGCTTTGGCAGCAACCAGCTCTTCTTTGGTCACGTGAACTTGTAAGGAAATCTTGTTAAATTGTTTGAGTCCGTTCTCTAGTGTTTTACGAAATTGGGTTTCTTCGCCACTGATGGCAGCAATGATGGTAGATTCTTTCTCGGTCAAGTCCTGGTAGTGACTCTCGTAGGTACGAATGACGCTAGTGGCCAAGTTGGCAAATTCCCCAGCTGGGATGTCGAGTTGGTCAGCAAACCGCACAGCCCGACGTAGTAACCGTCGCACAAAGTACCCTTGTTCGCTATTGCTGGGCAGCACACCATCGCCGATCATAAACACCGCGCCGCGGATGTGGTCAGCAATGACTCGGAACGCTTCTAGGTGGTCTTCGTATTGCTTCCCTGATAGTTGCTGGATTTGCTCTATCACTGTCCAGAGGACGTCCACTTTGTATACGTCTGGCGAATTAATGCTCGCTGCGGCGATACGTTCCAGCCCCCCGCCAAAGTCTACGTTCTGGGCCGGTAGCTTCTCAAAACCAGTTTCGGTTTTGATGTACTCCATAAATACACTGTTACCGATTTCCATAAACCGGCCACAGTCGCAGGCAGGGTGGCAGTGTTCACCGTACTTGGTGTCGTGCGGGGTGCCAAAATCATAAAACATCTCGCTGTCTCCCCCGCCGATTTCGCCCACAGGCATACTCTCTGGTTTGCCAGCGCGACTCCACCAGTTTTCGGCGGCGTCGTAGTAAAAGATCCGTTCACCCTGTTTAATACCGCGCCTGCTGGCATCGTCTGCTGAACCTAGCTCTGCTACGCCATTGCTGACACCCCGTTTATGTAGGACATCTTGCCAGAGCTCAACCGCCTCGGTGTCTTTGGGTACACCAGCTGATTCATCACCTATAAAGGCCGTGACATAGAACTTTTCTGGATCAAGTCCAATCTCGTCGAGGTAAAACTCTGCAATCCACGGAATTTGCTCAGCTTTGAAATAATCTCCTAGCGACCAGTTACCCAGCATCTCAAAAAACGTTGTGTGGCTGGTGTCTCCCACCTCTTCGATGTCCTCGGCCCGGAAACATTTCTGGCTGTCGGTGAGTCGAGTGCCTTTGGGGTGTGTTTCGCCCAGCAGGTATGGCACCAACGGCTGCATGCCACTGCCGGTAAACAGTGTGGTCGGGTCGTTTTCTGGTACCAGTGCGGCAGACGGCACCACAGCGTGGCCACGGCGCTCCATAAAGGCTAAGTATTTGGTTCGAATTTCATTCCCAGTCATATGGTCAGAATATAACAGACATCAGGTTAATTTGGTAGTAGTATGTCTTCGATCATCGCCGCACACTCAGGCCCTTCGCAGGTAAGCAAATTGGCAAACCCATAGAAGGATATTTCCATAGCGTATCCAATCAAAACAAGTAATAATCCGAATAGAGTAATGACTTGCTCCAATTTGAAACTATGGATAACCGCTCGATCAATCCGCTTTTCGTGGGCGATTTTGCCATGAGCCAACAAAACACCGGCTACCAGTAGCACCTTGCCAACCAAACTGACAGTGAGTCCCCAAAAGAGTAAGTTCATAATACAGTCGATTATAACACTATTATGTAGTTAATTTTTGTAGTAACTTAATTTCTTGTTCCATTTTGGTCAAACCGTACTCAAAGGTCTGGATCTTTTTGGTGTTGATACCGATAGATTTGAATATATTGGCTACGCTGCCACTACCACCAGCAGTCAAGAATTGGTCGATTTGTTTGCTGTAGCTATTATCCGCGGTGAACTTTTCAGCCATTATGCTGCTCATAAGAATGCCGAACACATAGGTATAGACGTAGAAGTTGTAACGGAAGTGTCCAACGTAAATGTAGGAATGGCCGTCAAGTTCGTCAATTGCTATGGCGTTGCCACAGTACGATCGCAAATGCTGCCGCATCATGGTGTTCAGTTCCGTTCGGGTAATCGCGCCTTGCTCGCGAACCTTGAGGTGCATTTCGAGCTCGAAGTTGTGAAAGGCAATTTGTCGCTGAATAGTCGAGACGTCTCGCTGCAATCGGTTGTGAATCAAGGTTATTTTTTGTGCATCAGTGGCCTGGATCATTACCGCTTCAAATAGCAAGTGTTCAAACAATGTGCTAACAGTCTCAGCAGTCGTTAGAGAATAATCTTCATAATGCGCTGGTTGGGTTTTGGATCGTTCAGAATGAATTGCATGTCCCATCTCGTGGGCGTAGGTTTCAAGTGAGTCAATAGTATCAACTTGGTTGAGGAATACCTGGGTAGGTTGTGATACTTCAGCTGAAACGAACGCCCCGCCCCGCTTACCCTTTTGGGGATACACATCAATCTGTCCATTGGTCAGCAGGCGGTCAAAAATTGCGCCGTATTCAGGATTGACACCGTAAAATACATCACGGCAGATTTCAGTGGCCTGAGTGAAGTCGATGACGGGCGCGGTACCAAGCGATGCATTGCGCTGAGCGTACTGCAGCTGATCGACGCCATGCAGCTTGGCTTTGAGCTTGTAGAACTTTTTACTCAAGTCAAAACCCTTAGTGCTGACAGCGTCAATAAGTGCTTCAACGCTCTTCTCATTATCTTCTTTGCTGATGACCGAGGCAGAGTATGGTTTTTTGTAGCCTCGCAGATCATCGTTAATCTTGACTCGAGAACAAATTGCCGTTAGTTCGTTCTCGACTACCTCATCAAGCGTTGCTACCTCTTTCATAATCAAGCGCCAAAGCTTGGGTTGCTCGGTAAATGATAGACTGGACAATTTACCAAAAGCCTCATTCACGGGAATGGTCTGGCCTTTGTACGTAATCTCGCGCCGACCAAGCATTTTTTCGGTCGCATCGACCCACATGCTGTACGAACAGTCGCCTAAAAGACGTAAAATCTTTTCCTCGGATTCGCTTAGGTGGTACCGGGCGTTTTCAAATACTCCCTTGAGATAGTAGTTAAAATCGTTCAGTTCTGGTGCTCGCAACAACTTCATTTGGTTGTCTTTATTAGTTTGTGCTAGCTCTAGTCCGAAAAACAACATGGTGTTGTTGGCTTTGGTAAGTCGCTGGTCCAGTAATGCTAGTTTTTTGGTCACAGCGTCATTGTCGGAGTCAAGCGCTGAAAGCAGGCCTAGGTATCGCGCTGGCCTGGCTGTGACTGGATTTGTTTCCAGGGTATTGAGGTGCGTCAAAGCAGCCAGTAGTGTGACAGGGTTGCTTGTAAAGTCTGTACCTTTGAACTTTGTAACAAACTTTTTATACACTCGTTCTGTTGCTGCAATATCTTTTTCGATCTGTGGATCGCTGATCGACTTATAATACAGACCCTTCATGTCCCACTGCGTCGGGATTTTGTTTGGCAACTTTGGTAGGTCGTTCTTTGGGGTATAAGCGAAACTAGCTTCCTTCTTTACTGGCTTGGACATTGAGGATGAATTGTTTATAGGCGGAAAATGTGTGGTTGAATTCGTGAACTATACCATCTTTGAGCCTGCTGTTGATAGAGTTGGCGATGGCTTGGTAGACGTCTAGTCGCTCGTCTAGGTTGGTGCCAAAGTCAGCCATAAAGCGATTATGATCATCGTGATACTCCTCGACTACACTCCGAAAATTGTGAGCCTTGTCGGCTGCAGCAATGTGTACCGCAGCCATAGATCCGGCTTTGACTTGCTTGGCATAGCGGTATTTGGTTTCAGACCAAGACAATTGCTCGTCATTGTCGTATGTTGGTTCGGTCAGAGTTTGGACAATATCAGTTACAGTCTTTCCAAAATCGACAGTCATTTCAGCTATGGTGTAATCGGTGTCCTCTAGGGTGTCGTGCAACAGTGCCGCCACTAGCGTGTCTTCGTCGTTGGTGTAGTCGCGCAATATGAGCATAACGGCGACCAGGTGTGTGATGTACGGGATTGGCACCATACCTCTTCTCATGTGGTCTTGATGCAATACGGCCGCCGCCTGGATGGCTTGTTCGACCTTGTGAGTATACATGCGTTTATACTACTACACCTTCAGACAAAAGAAGCTTCTTTTTAGCCTCGACCCCACCCCGATTATACCCACCCAGTCCGCCGTCTGATCGGATCACACGGTGGCACGGCACGTCAGGGTCGTAGTTGGCCTTCATGACATTCGCCACAGCCCGGGCAGCTTTCGGATTACCAGCAGCAACAGCCACTTCTTTGTACGTCATAAACGAGCCTTTGGGGATCTGAGCGACGATGGTTTTGACGGTTGGGGTGAAGCCGGACATAAAGAACTATTTCTTCTTCCCTTCATTATGAATCTTCAGCAACTTGCTCCCGCAAGCTTGGCGATATGGGCAGAACTCACAACTCTCTCCGGTCTCTGGAATGGTTTTTTGATCTAGACACGCTTTGATTTCGGTCAAGGTTGGCTCGATCCAATCTGTGGTGGCTTCGACTGGGATAACTGTGGTTTCAAAATTGAGGGTATCACCAAACTCTGGGAGTGACTTGTCCGCGTTGGCGTAGACCAGGTACCCTGTGTCTTCCACCGTGAAGCCATTTTGCTCGAGGAGCCATTTGTAGACTCCTAGTTGGCGCGTGTACTGCTGTTCCCACGGACTGTCACCCAACTTGTCGATGCGACCGTCCTTACTAGTGGACTTGTAGTCTACGATGATCAGGTTTCCGGCTGGATTAACCCATATGTCGTCCACTCCCCCGCTGATCATCATACCGGTGGGTTCATGTCGATGCATAATCGCTACAAACGGGTCACGCCAGGTGTCCAAGTCGGGGTGCGCAAAAGGTATGGCGTCAATCCCGTATTTTTCCATGATTGGATGTGGTTTCTTTTCCGCCCGGTAGGTGTCAAACTCGTTTTTGAATAGCTCATCCACTGCTATGTTGAGGTTAAAGGATGGAAACCCTGGGCGCTTGGTACCCAGCACATTGTCAACCCAAAAACACCGTGGACACTCCATAAAGAAATCGATTTTTGATCGTGATAATTTCCATTTCTCGCCGCCATAGTTCCACTGCGCTGATCGGTTGGGGTTGTATTTGTATGTGTAGCCAGCCATATGTGACTAGTATAACAGAATAATGCTGATACAATCGCTAGCATGAAAACCGCCAAGCAAGCCTGGGAACAAGAATACGCCAACCGGCGTCTGATGACTGGTGTCAAACCGGCCAAATCATTCTTGAACTGGGTTAAACAAGTGATCAAGCAACGAAACCTGCGTGGGTCTGCATTTCCGCTGGCTGGGTTGCAGGTGCTGGACCTTGGTAGTGGTGAAGGTAAAAACGCGCTGTACCTAGCAGAGTTAGGAGCGAGTGTGACTGGAATCGAAATCGCTGTTAATGCCGTCCAGACCACCCGGCAGCGGATAGAGCAAGCTGACCTAGGTGATGGCGGTTCGTCAGTCGGTAGTGTCAGGATTATCCAGGGTTCTATCGGCGCACCATACAGTCTGCCGTCTGATACATTTGACCTGATTATAGATATTACATCATCAAACTCGTTAACCGACTCGCAGCGGGATGTGTATCTGCGTGAATCAGCCCGAGTATTGCGACCTGGCGGACAGATGTTTGTTCGAGCTCTGTGTAAAGATGGTGACACTAACGCAAAACAATTATTGAAACTGCATCCAGGGGTAGAACCAGACACCTACCTGCAACCAGACTGGGGTCTGGTCGAACGGGTGTTTACCGAGGTTGATATTCGGGTGCTGTACAGACAGTATTTCACCATCAGCTCGTTGACCAGAGAGACGCACTACACCACCGTTGGTGATCGCAAATACAAACGGAATTTCTGGTTGTTGTCCTTATATAATGGCTAACTACGCATGTCCTACACTCAGTGTTGGACAACTTTGATTCAAAAGAGCAGCGTCTGTGGACGCTGCTCTTTTGGCTTGGCTTTATTACAACTTCAACTTACTGCGCGGTAAAAGTTGCAAAAATTTGGTCGATTTGTACGTCACCGGCTGGGTTGAATGCGTTGTCGCCGTTATCTGAGAATACTACTACAGCGTATTCTTGTCCGGCTTGCGTAGCGTTTTGTAGAATGACACTTTCTGGGACTTGAGCACCGGCGGCACTGAAACGTACAACTCCCTTGATGAATCCAAGTTGACCGTTGTTGAAGTCACGTACTCCGATCCAACCTTCCTCGATTGGGTAGGTTGCTCGTTCCAGAGCCACAGTTGCGCCGGCTGGTTGGTCGTTCACAACGATTGATCCGTTTCCAACTGGTAGTACTGGCGCAGCGTCGACTGCTGTTTCTTCGTCTGAATTTGCTTCAGCTTCTGTTGCCTCGTCAGTAGTTCCTGCTGCCATTTCGCTTGCTTCACTACTGTCTTCTGCTACGTCACTGGGGGCTGTAGCACTTGGGCCAGAAAATGCCCAAACCAACATGCCTCCGATCAAAAGTCCGACGACAAATGATACTAATGTTTTTGAACCGTCTTGTTGAGTTTCTTCTGCTGCCATAGGTAGATGTTATGATTTGCTGTAAATAATACCGTGAGTATATCACAGGCTGATTTCGACAAAAGTATTGACAAGCAGCAGTTTTTGGAGTGGATTACTTTTTCTGGTTGGACAGTGCCCGTGCTTCTTGCAGTACGTGTTCGTGCTTGCGGCTGTTGAGATGTAGCTGATTAAGTACGTGCGGTTGCTCGACCAAATCTTTACACAGGATAATGTCTCGCTCGATCAGGATACGCGCCTGTTTGGCAGAAAGACCTTCCAGGACCGTTATGGGATAAATACCCGCACGTTGAATGCGGTCGTGCAAATTGTTGTGTTTAGGGTAGTCCCAACTGAGCATTTTGAGTCCTACACACTGACCATAGGCGCTGGCGGTTGAGGTGAACTTAGTGTTAGTGATCAGCCAGAATTCTTTAATTCCGCAGATATCATCGAAACAAATTTTATTTTCACGTAAGTCAATCAGTCGAGCATAGGAATACAGTGCAACCTGGAGGTCGGATTTAACTCCTGGGCGAGCGTGAAATTTGGCTTCAGCTACAAAACTATGGTCGCTCTTGTAGGCTGCTAGGTCTATCTCGTGCTCAGCGCATTTACCAGCGATGACGGTGCCAGTTTTCGTGACGTAACCGTCACTGGCAAACAGTCTCGCCAGAAACTTCTCAAATGGAAATCCAGTTGGCCCGAGGTTGAACAGTGCCCGCCTAAGTGAATAGCGTGCCGCTACGGGCGAATCGCTATCATGTAAAAGTTTGAAGGCATTGCGGTAGATTTCCTGGGTGGTGATACCATCACGCAACGTGGGGGTGATTTGTGCAATGACCCGATTAACCTCCTCTGGGCGCGCACCAGAACGACGCAGCGATCGCCGCAGTTTTTCTAACTTAAAAAATTCGACCGTCCCGTCGGCTTTGGTGATCTTGATTGGCACTTAGCTTATGATACCACCTCCAAGGCACAACGATCCTCGGTACAATACACAGGACTGACCAGCAGCCGGCAGTTCCATTGATTGTGTCGGCTGCAGGCTGATCGTTTGGTCGCCTACACTAACCACCGTTGCTTTGATTGGGGTTTGTCGGTAGCGGATTTGCAGTTCGACAGTATCTGCAGCGCACAACGAAGTGCGCAGTACGGTGTTATGTAGTTTGATGTTGACGGTTTGGTTGAGGGTTAGCATCTCTGGCGCGACAGTGATGGTGTTGGCTTTGACGTCTCTCGCTACGACAAACTGTGCCTGACGGTTGGTGTCGTGATTAGTCAGGGTAAAGCCATGGCGCTGTCCAAGGGTATACACTAGTGCTCCTTGGTGTTTACCTACCACTTCCCCGTTTGTATTCAAAACAGCTCCAGGTTTAAGGTCAATATAGTGTGACAGAAATTCTGGAATATCGACGTGACCCAAGAAACAAATACCCTGGCTGTCTTTCTTGGCCGCCACTGGAATACCAGCAGCCTCAGCTTCTTGTCGGATGTGGTCTTTGGGCGTATCTCCTACTGGGAATAACGTGCGATCAAGTTGCGCCTGGGATAGTGTCCAGAGGAAATACGTTTGGTCCTTGTTGGTGTCCACACCACGGTGCAACTCAGCCAGTTCGAGGTCTTGCCTCGAACTTACGAGTTTGTGCGCGGCAAGACCTCGAACTGGTGTAGGTGGTTGTTTTTGGGCGTAGTGTCCGGTGGCGATGTAGTCAGCCCCTTTTTCGATCGCAAAGTCAAGAAAACGTCCAAACTTGACGTGTTGGTTGCACATGACGTCGGGGTTAGGGGTGCGGCCGGCGCGGTACTCTTCGATGAAGTAATGCGCGACATCGTCGCGGTAGGCTGCTTCGGCGTCACACGTAAGAAACGGAATATCTAAGTGGGCTGCCACGCGCATGGCGTCCAGGCGTTCTTGTTCCCAATTGCAAACCATAAAGTCAGGGTGCCAGACTTTTATAAATACTCCGACCACTTGGTAGTTGTCATCAATCAGCCGTTTGGCAGCGACCGAGCTGTCAACTCCACCCGAGAGTCCAACAAATACTATTTTTTGAGCGTTACTCATAGGCGGAGGGTAGCATTATCGCAGATGTCTTTCAATATTATTTAGATGTGCGTTGTATGTTTCGGCGTAATAGAACTCTCCATCGTTTCCGGTGATGTAGTAGAAATAGTCTGACGGTGTCGGGTTGATCGCGGCCGCCAGTGCCACAGCACCTGGGTTACCAATTGGGGTTGGCGGCAGTCCACTGTATAGGTAGGTATTGTACGGACTATCAAGCTCTCGCAACTCGGCTGCTAGTTGTCCTGGTGGCAGCTCGCCCAGTGGCGTGTTAATGACGTACTCGATGGAGGCATCCGCCTGTAGTGGCATACCAATTGCCAAGCGGTTCATAAACACTCCGGCCACCAAACCTTTGGACTGCGGTGTGTTGGCTTCGCGCTCGACGATGGATGCCAGGATAACGATATCGTCGGTTGAAAGAGTGTTTATGGTGTCACCCAAAAGTTCATCTACCCGTTGTGTGTGTGTAGTGGCCATGAGTTCGATCAAATCAGCGGTGGTGAAGTCAGCCGGTACAAAGTAAGTTTCTGGAAACAGTGTCCCCTCTAGCCCGGTCGCCTGTTCCAAGAAGTCGACCTCGGTCACGTTGGGCAACAGTTCGCTTGCAGTCCAAGCAAACTCTTGCACTCGCATACCTTCGATAAAGGTAAGTGAAGTGAGGTTATTGCCAAACTCCCCTTCTACTAGTAGCTGCGCGACTTCAAGTGCAGTATAGGGTTCATCAAATGTGTAGGTGGCCGCTTTAATTTGGGTGGGATCTTGCCAGAAACGTAGGATGGTGAACAGCATAAGTTCTGACTGGACGATCTGTTGCTGGGCTAGTTGGTGCGCGATGGACAACAGACTTTCACCGGGCTCAATGGTGAAAGTTTGTGGTTCAAAGTCTGCTGGTGGTTGGTAGAGGAGGTATAGAATCGCTATGGCAATAGTGATTGTTGTAAGTTTTATCACAACAAACCAGGTCAAAAAACGCAGCCAGCGACGCCGCTTGGGCAATTCTGTTTGTGGTTCTGTCGGTAGGTCGACAATCGGTGGTGTGAGCACTTCGGGTTCCATACGGTAGGTTTAGATCGGTAATTCTCCAGTTGGTAGGTTGCTTGGGGCGTTGCGACGAGTTGATGGGATACGGCTGAGGCCAGGAGTTATAACTGAGCTGCCTGGGATATGGTAAATAGTAGCCAGCTCTTCGACTGACATGACTTTAGCCACATCTGCATCACCATCTGGCCCGTACGCACGCATTTTGTAGGCTTCCAGTTCAGCTTTCTTCATACCCTTTTGCTTGCCACCAGAATAGTCTTTGAACATAGCGTAGTCGATCTCGGTTTTGTAGCGTACAGCTAGTCCGTTCCGGTTCAATATGTCGTACTGTGAAAATGATTTGAGCATCGGGCCAATCATATCACCGTCAAATTGGGTGGCATCGAGCGTAATATACATTGCCCTGATGCCGACTTCGTAAGCGTATTTACCGACATTTCTTTCGATGGCGGCTACTGTGTCACGCTCATGCATGGTCAAGGTTGGTCGATCGTCGGGCTCGTCTGGGTCAGCACTGGGTGGCTTGTCACGTTTGAGCATGTCGTTGATTTTGGCTTCCGCATCCTTTTCCCAAGTACCTTTGGTTACGCGTGAGCCGCCTTTGAATTCCTTTTTGGCGTGCGGGGTGCAGAGAATCTGGACATATAGTCGCTCGTGAGGTTTGGCTTTACTCATATGCTCGATCAATGGCGCCATTGGTTCAAACTTGAGTTCTTCCTTAGGGGTTTTGTCGTGTCCATAGTCGATGTACGTTTTGATTGGCAAGATATCGTCATTCTTTTTAACTACATGAAAAGACATCAGGTCCATCTCACCCTCTTGCCACTGTACCTCGGCGGTGTAGTCGAGCAACTCTTCTTCTATCTCGATGCCTGGGTACTGCGCGTATAGCTGTGCTTCTAGTGCATTCTTGATTTTTTTCTTGGGGACATTGGCATAAAACCTCACGTCTCCCCCGATGGAAACAATTTCAAAACTACTTACCAGCGGACATTTACCGTCGATGTACGCCTGCCACAACGTGTCAGAGCCATTAGGATTAAAAATCTGCGCGAAGACACTTTCCATTGCCTCGGGCGACTTGAGAACTTCTTGTGGGAGCTTGATCCGTAGTGTCGTGCGACCTTGTTCATAACCAAACATTGTGTTGACGAATTCCATCCAACGATCATAGGTCAAGTAGTACAATACAAATGGTAAAAATAGCGGCAATACAACCAGCGCAAACCCAAGCGTTGTAGCTAGTGACCAGTCAGTATTGCGAAACAGTACCCACCACACCACAGCAATCACCCCAAAACAGATTGGGATCAACACGACACTAAATGCACTATCAAAAAAGTCCTTCATGATTTGTTGTTATTGTACCACCAAGAGCAAACAACCGGCGGGGACACTGTCCCCGCCGGTTGTTTGCGTACATGGCTCATTTATTCGGCAATGGTGTACGTGCCGTTAGCCAGCTTCTTGAACAAGTTGTTGTCCTGGAGGTTTACCAAGATCGTATTGTCTTTGACGTACCGTTCCTTGCGTACCTTGTCGATAATTTCTTCGCGTGACAGTGGGCCGTCTGCTTCGAGAATTTCACGCAACACTTCTTTGACCACTCCGGCGGTGTATCCCCACTCGGATAGTGCGTACAGCCCACGACCGACCAAGACAAACCGGGCGTCCTTGATCAGCTCGTTGTGTGTAGTGGCGATGTGGGCCTTGTGGTCAAACAATTCGTTGATAGTAGCCGCCACTTCCCGGAAGTGCATCGGTGAGCCGTGACGCTTGACCGCGAGGTAGGCATAGTCACGAATACCCTTGACTCGAATGTTTGGGCTGTCAGATGGACCCCAGTCACCCAGTGGATTCTGCCCAATTTGCTTACTGATCTTGAGCCACCGCATCAGAACGTCTTCATTATGGTGCTCAGCTAACTCTGCTAGTTCGGTGCGGAAACGACTGACAATTTCGGTCTCGCTGATTAGCTCGTCGCGCTTGAGGCCTTTACGAACACCACGTAGTGCCTTCTCGACGTTATCAGCCATTTTTTGTTCCGTGAACCAACGGTGGGTGTAGTGTGGGTTTTCTTTGCTACGATAAAAGGGATCACCAACCACGAGCAAGAAGTAGAGATGGTTGCGGATAATTGGGTCAGCAGACAGTTCATCAAGCAAGACATGCTCAGCCATTAGCCCACCACCTAGTTGTTGGATAAGTTTGAATAACTCATCAAGCAGTTCGGTGTGCTTGGTGTACACGTCAGACTTCTGAATAGTCTGGATAGCGTAGTTCTCGATTTGTCGGACTCGTTCACGAGTGATCCCGTAACTTTGGCCGATGGCTTCAAGCGTAAACGTCTCGCCTTTTTTATTTAAGCCGTAGCGTTTTTGCAAGACATCACGCGCCCGGTCGGGTAGCGCTTCAAGCAGTGTGGCGGTGACTTGCTCTGGTTTGAATGAAATCATATCTCTAAATTGGTTGTTGTAAGTTGCCCGTTTGTGGGTGAGTAACTCAATGCGTGGATGTATTTATAACATGGGTGCACAAAAAGGTCAACACCAGCTTGTCCCCGGTTATTTTATGATGAAGTTGAGAATCCGTCCGGGGACATAAATTGTTTTGACAACCTCTCCAGCCTCTAGTTTAGCTTGTAAAGCAGGGCTATTCTCCACTGCTGCAACTGCCTGTTCCTGGGTCGCATCAGGTGTAATAGTGATGTCGCCACGAACTTTGCCGTTAATTTGAACTCCGATAGTCACTTCGTTGTCGCGCGCAAGTACAGCGTCAAAACTGGGAAATGCACTGAGGTGGATACTGTCAGTCATGCCGTGGCCACGGTACAGTTCCTCGGCTAGGTGTGGTGCAAATGGTGCTAGTAGTTGCAAGAAGCTAGCGTATGTTGAGTCGGACAATCCTTCTTTCTCAGCGACGTTAATAAAGATCATCATGGCACTGACGGCCGTGTTGAACTTGAATCCTTCGATATCTTCACCTACTTTCTTGATAGTTTTATGTAGTTGGCGAAGGGTTTCGGGTGACTCATCTACATCACCATCCAGTACGTGTTCGTTCAGGCCATTGACCCGCTCCAAAAACCGGCGTGCACCGACCAGGCCGTCCTGTGACCAGGCAATGGTGTTCTCAAACGGCCCCATGAACATTTCGTATACCCGCAAAGTGTCCGCACCGACCAGCTCGACTATATCGTCTGGGTTGATCACATTCCCCCACCGCTTTGACATCTTGCGGCCGTCCTCGGCCAGGATGAAACCGAGGAACTCCAGTCGCTGAAATGGCTCAAGCGTACTGACAACCCCTTCATCATAGAGGAACTTGTGCCAGAACCGGGCATAGATCAAGTGGCGCACAGCGTGGTCACCGCCAACATATACATCAACTGGTGCCCAGTAGTTCTCGTTTTTTTTGCTCACTAGCGATTGGTCGTTTTTATTGTCCATAAATCGTAGGTAGTACCACGACGACCCCGCCCACTGCGGCATAGTGTTGGTTTCTCGTTTTCCAGGACCATCACACTCGGGACACGTCGTGTTTACCCAGTCCGTGATGTTGGCTAGTGGCGATTGCCCATCACCCGCCGGCTCGTAGTTCTCCACTTCAGGCAGGACTACCGGCAGCTGGTCTTCTGGCACTGCCACCGGTCCACATTTCTCGCAATGCACAATCGGGATTGGTTCTCCCCAGTATCGCTGACGAGAAAACACCCAGTCACGGAGTTTGTACGTGCTAGTCATTCGTCCTCCGACCTTCTCAACGATGGCGACCCCGGCTTCTTCAGAATCCATACCGTTGAATGTATCAGAGTTTATGAGTAGTCCGTTTCCAGAATATATTTTTTTCTTAACTAACAAATTCCAAACTGTTTGATGTAGTTCGTCAGTAATTTCTGTTTCGATTTCCTTGGCAGTTTTCCATTTGAATTCGAATTGTTCAGATTCATCTTTTTCGAGTGCTTGAGCCGTTTCCTCGTCATTTGTAAGCTGAAACAAAAAACCTGTACCGTTAATTTTTCTAGCTACATTTTTTGAATGTGCGTAGTAGGAGTGTTCAAACGGCATTGTCTCTGAAACATATTTGATATGTTCACATGGAGTTTCTTCACGAATCTCCCTTGCGGCAGCAGTCCGAGCAGATTCACCTTCATCAATTCCTCCCCCAACAAATAAGGTTGTTTTGGGTTTATGCCAGTTTATTGTCCCGTATAAATCTGTTTTTGGATTATGTACAATTGCTACAATACTCGTTCGTAGTTCCGGATTCTTCTGTGTGATTCCTGTTTTTGGTGAGATAACATTCTTAATCTCAATCCCATATTTCGTCGCAAACTCGAAGTCCCTCTGATCATGCGCCGGCACCGCCATAATTGCGCCAGTTCCGTAGCTCGCTAGCACATAGTCGGCGATATATACCGGAATCTCTTCGGCGTTGGCAGGATTGGTCGCAGTGATTCCTTCCAGCTTCACCCCTGTCTTTTCCTTGGTGTCATCAAGACGATCCATTTCTTTTTTGTTCTTTGTATCCTTAATATATGTTTCTACTTCTGACCAATTAGAAATAGCTTCGCGGTGTTTAACCACTAGTTCATGTTCTGGCGCAAGCACCATGTATGTCGCACCATAGAGTGTGTCTGGGCGAGTAGTAAAGACAGTCACCACCTCGTCTACAGATAGCTTAAAATCGATCTCAGCTCCCTCTGAGCGACCGATCCAGTTGCGTTGCGCTTCCTTAATATGTTCTGGCCAATCGAGAGTGTCTAGGTCAGCGAGCATGCGGTCGGCATAGGCGCGGATGTTCAGCACCCACTGGCGCATTGGACGTTTTTCTACCACGCTGTCGCAACGTTCGCAGGTACCGTCAGCTTCAAGGTCTTCATTTGCCAGTCCAGTTTGACAGCCCGGGCACCAGTTGATCGGTTCGTAGCTTTCTTTAGCCAAACCTTTCTTGAACAGTTGAATAAATATCCACTGTGTCCACTTGTAAAACTCTGGGTCGGTGGTGTTGATCTCTCGTCCCCAGTCATAGTCAAAACCAAGTTTCGCCAGTTGTGATTTAAAATTGGCGACATTTTTCTCAACCGCCACTCGCGGGTGTACTTTGTTTTTGATCGCGTAGTTCTCGGCCGGCAAGCCAAAGGCATCCCAGCCCATCGGGTGCAGTACCTCGTGTCCAGTCATACGCTTGAACCGGCTATAGATGTCAGTGGCGATGTAGCCTTTGGGGTGCCCGACGTGCAACCCTTCGCCCGACGGGTATGGGAACATGTCCAACACAAAACACTTTGGTTTGTCAGGGTTTTCAACTGTGTTGTAGATACCCGTGTCTACCCAGTCTTGCTGCCATTTACCCTCAATGGCTTTGTGATCAAATTTCCGGTGCATAATTCCCAAGGTTAGTGATAAGTGCTGGGTTCATTGTGCCATGCAATGCGTCGAATGTAAAAAACCATTCAGCCGGTTGGCCAGATGGTATTTTGTGACTCAACAGTAGGCTATTTGGTTCTCTGCTCAACCTCCCGTTCAAAACACCACTCACCGGCCTTAAAATTCCAATCGTTGTTCTTCCATCGGATTGAATCTTCTGCCATCATCATAGACGGGCGGTACTGCGTGTCTAGCTCGTTGCTGTCGTGATTAAAGGTTGTGCATAATTGGTATGTCGTATCGTCTTCCACTGTGTAGGTGTATGCGGCCAACTCTGACGAATCAGGCAGGCGGTCAAACTCATCAAACATTTCAGCTACCGTTTCTGGAAGGGTTTCGTTCTCGGCGTAGTGATCCTCAATCTGCCACTGGATAGTCTGTAGGACGTTGACGATTTCGTTGTCTGCTTTCATCTCGCGTACTGTGTTTGGACTGGGGATGTATGATAGTGCAGACACCAGTACCGCGACAATCAGGGTTGAAGTCACCATTGCGTAGATCAGTGAGCTGTTGGTTCGCTTCAGCCAAAACCCCTGGGCGTCCTTGATGTAGTAGAAGAACGCGGCTCCGGTGACCACAAATACTGCTAGCGCCTTGAGGAGGAAGCGTGACGTTAGTTCACCTTCAAGGAACCCCATAATCACTGCCACCAGGTCACCAAGTAGTACCAGTCCACCCACCAGAAGTGACAGGTAAATGAGCCACTTGGTAAGACTGAGGTAACTATTGTCTTTGCTGGCTCTACGGTTTTGGTTAACCATTCGGGTCAATACTAAGTATGTAGGGAAAAATACCACCACCATCGCTAAACCAATCCGGATACTATCGGCAGCACTCTCGAGCTGCCAGACACCATCTAGTGCATCTGGAAATCGCAAGTTGATGAATCCAAACGTGAGAACCAAAAAGAATGCCAGCGATAGGTACAAACTGATAAGTGATCCTAGTTGTAAGACGAAGTGTTTGGCGGTGTGATTATTCATGTTTTATATAATACTCTTGTCAGACATAAAAAGAAACAGCCAGACAGTGTTAGTGTCTGGCTGCGGTACTAGGTTTCGATAGCAACGTTCAGCAGTGCGTGGTCAGATGGAACTTTTCTGTCGATAGTCAGAATCGCCCTCTTTTCAAGTGATCTACTTACAATTACAAAATCCGCCTGACGGGTCTCCTTTTTTGCCGGGTACAGCTTTGTGCGTGTGTCATATCCGCCATCGACGGCATCATTGAGCACGATACCACCCTCTTTTCCAAACAGTGCGCTGCTGCGGATTGCTTCTAGACACCTTAGTCGACGTGTCATGTTCATGTCTCCACCAAGCACCAGGTGGATTGGTTTGCCTTGTGTATTAACGTCGTAGAGTCGACGTTCTAGATGGTGCAGTATCTTAGCACTTTGTACGTCACGCTCAACGCAGTCGTGCTTGCCAGATTGACGCCACAAGCCATGAAGATGTGCAAACAATATCCATTCTGTGCCAGTATTATGCCAAGCTGACTGGATTTGATTGCAGCTGGTGATCAGCCGCGGTTTCACCCAGTAGGCACCAGCTTGTCCATGAATGACGTCTGACTGTACTCCGTACACCTTTTTGTCATAATGATGAAACAAGGCTAGCCCATAATCGATCCCTTGGGCACTTGTTGCAGACGTGGCGAAATGTCCCCGGTGTGTCATTTGACAGGTTTTTTGTATCTGTTCAAATTGATTTGGAAACACAACGTGATCGTTTGGAGTGGACCGTGGGTGACTGTTGACTTCACTTAGTCCAGTAAGATCAAATTGGCCAAAGGCTGTTTTCATCCATTCCTTATAGCCTCGCGCTTGACCTTCCCAGTTGTTAAAGAACCCTATGCGTAGCATGGCTACCTCCTTTGTTGTATTGATTCTAAGTCTACAGTAACAAAACAATTTATATTAGCAATGATATACTGATACCGTATGAAAAAAGAAGAACTTAAAAAAGCTCCCAAGGTATTTTGTGAAAGTATCAACGTGGCGTTTACACCCGAATACTTTGTCTTGGCGCCAGCGTCTGGTAACCAGGCTACTATTTACACGCTGACTCCTCAGCACACCAAACGACTACAGCAGTACCTCACTCACCAGATTAGTGAATACGAGTCTAAACATGGCGAGATTAACGCCAAGTGGGACCCCAACGTGGTCAGTCCGGTGCAGCGAGCCAACCCGCCGCGCGAACTGAGCTAGTCGACTCAACCCAAACGCAGACCTACGAATGCAAAAATTCGATCACATCGCCGTCTTGTACGATGTACTCTTTGCCTTCGGTGCGTACTTTGCCAGCCTCTTTCGCGGCTGTTTTGCTGCCTGAGGTGACCAGGTCTGCAAATGATACGACCTGGGCGCGGATATACTTACTTTCAAAGTCGCTATGAATAGCACCACCCGCTTGTGGCCCAGTACTGCCAATTGGGACTGTCCAAGCGCGTGTCTCTTCGGGTCCGGTAGTGAAATAACTCATGAGTCCGAGTCCATCGTAGCAAGCCCGAATCAGCCCCTCTACCCCGTTACCCTGACTTCCATACTCACGGCGGAACTCGTCCTTTTCGTCCACGTCCATATCTTTCAGCTCGTGTTCGGTGGCAGCATCAACCAGTACGTACTCCGAATCAGTCGACTCAAAAAACGCAACCAGCTCTTGCCAGCGATCATCATTTTGTTCATCAAGGTTGAACGCGTCTTGCTTCTTGTTGCAAACATACAAAAACTTTTTAAGCGTCAGCAAATTCAAGCCCTTGATCAACTTCTTTTCCTCACTAGTTATGTCCATCGAGTTTGCAAGCTGTCCACCATCGAGGTGCACCAGTAGTCGCTCGAGTAAGTCTTTCTCGGCGACCGCCTCTTTTTTACCAGCCTTGATATCTTTTTCAATGTTTCCTACTCGCTTACTGATCGACTCTGCATCCGCCATAATTAGTTCTAGGTTGATGGTTTCGATGTCACCCATGGGGTCTACCTCACCAGTGACATGGTGGATGTCTGAGTCTTCAAAAATTCGTACTACCTCGGCGATCATGTCGGTCTCGCGGATGTTGGCCAGGAACTTGTTACCCAGCCCCTCGCCGGTTGACGCACCCTTAACTAGACCAGCAATGTCGACAAACTCAACCACAGCCGGAATGGTTTTGACGCTTTTGCTGATACCAGCTAGCGTCGCTAGTCGCCCATCGGGCACAGCGATCACACCCACGGTTGGGTCGATAGTAGCAAATGGATAGTTGGCCATCAGCACTTCGTTTTTGGTAAGGGCATTAAATAGGGTTGACTTCCCGACGTTGGGCAGACCAACGATTCCGACTGATAGTGACATATAAACGATAGCTTAGCAGATAATGTATAAAAGAAAAAACCCTTGCGTACACGCAGAGGGTTCGGGGAACAAGGTATGCCAGGGCAGTAGCATGGGGATACGTGATCCAACCGCCACTGTGGGTAACTAGGCGGTGGGATAGACTGCCCTGGCACACTGCTACTGTAGCAGATCCATCTAGAAAGGCAAGAAGCTTGGCTGATACTCACAAAAAACAATGTCGTCCAAGCCACGTTCAGTAAAGCCAGCTAGCGCAGCTTGGGCCTGGGTGCGACCACCTATAGCATCGATCAGGTCGACATCAAGTGCGCGACGACCAGGAATACTGGCGCCGTTAGCCAGTGCCGCCACCTCGTCACGGGGCAATTCTCGATAGTCTGCCACAATGTCGATGAATTCGTTATGAATGGTGTCCAGGTCGGCTTGTAGTAGTGCTCGTTCCTCGTCTGTGATTGGTCGGTTGGGTGAGCCTATATCTTTGAACTGCCCGGTCATGAGTTGTACATACGTCAGACCTTCTTCTGCGTTTTTCTGAGACTCTTCGACGTAAGACATGTTGACCCCAATACTACCCACGTCCGACATAGCAGAAGCCAGCAAGAAGTCGCTGGCAGCAGCGACCATGTAGCCACCGGACGTACCAATGTCTCCAATTAGACCAACTACCGGTAGCGGTGAGCTGGCGATACGTTGGGCTATTCGTTCAGATGCAACTGGCGTACCTCCAGGCGAGTTGATCTCAAGCAGTACGCCCAGAATATTGTCGTCAGACTCTGCTGCGTCCAGAAACTGCGATACATAGTCAGGAGTTGTAATGAGGTCGAACCCGCCAATACCAGTGAAAGGCAAAATGGTACCGTCAATTGGTAGCACTGCGATGTTGCAGGTTCCGTCGCTGATAGATAGCTGATTATCAAACTGTACAGAGATAACTGCTACTGTTAGGACAATAATCACCACAAAAGTCGTGATAGTGAACGCTGCTTTGGTGGCGTGACTCAATAATTCACGTCCGTATGAGATATGCATATGTCACACAGTGTAGCACGCAAAGAAAAAACCGGTCACACACATATGCAACCGGTTTTTGATGTTTAGCGACACTCAGACTGTACGTCTACACGATAGCGTGAAGAGCGACAAGTTGCAACTATTTACCAGCTTTTCCGTGTCCTTCAATCTCTTTGATCCACTTGGCTCGACACGCATCGCCAACCTTTTCGCAGGGGCCGTAGGTGGTCACTGTTGCTTTGATACCTGCGAATCCAAGAATGCCGTATTGGATTTCGTTGGTGTAGTCACCGTAGCGCCACCAGGTGCGAAATGGACTATGTGAGCCAGAGATGACGTACACCCGGGCGGTTTTGCCGGTTAGGTGGGCTTCGACCCGCTTTGTCTCTTTATTAAAATTGAAAGCAAAGCCAGGTAGCCAGACCCGGTCAAAGAGCCCCTTGAGTTTTGCCGGCATGGTGCACCACCAATTTGGATACGCTATCACTAAATGGTCGCATTCAGTGATGGCAGTTTGTATCTCGATTAGAATTGGTTCAAGTGGCTGGATTTCCTTATAGCCCTTATGTAGTACCGGATCAAAGTCCATCTCACCGATGTTGTACCGCTTTATTTCGTATCCAGCCTCTTCGGCAGACGCCTGATAACGATCTATGACGGCTCCAGTAAACGTGTCTGTATCAGGGTTACCGCACAGTAGTACTATTTTTTTGGACTTTGTATTCATACCTACCATCATAACGCACAGGTCGGCAGCTAACGCTGCCGACCTGTTGATTGTCTTGTCATATGACAGTTTGACGGACTATTGTCGGATGGTGCCGTTGGGGTTGAACTGACCAGTTTGCTGGCCACCCATCATGCCTGCCAGTTTCTCTTTCATCTCAGGAGACATGACTTCCATGATTTCTTTTTGATACTGAGGTAGCACTTTCATCGCGGCTGCCATTTGGTTATTGCCGTTATTTTTCAGCTCGGCCTGCATTTGGGTAGCAATTTTCTGGAATAATTCAGGTTTTTTCTCCATCATTTCCATGATCATCTGCTGCTGGTCCTCTGGCACGTCTTTCATCTGCGATTGAAGCATTTTCTTCATCGCCATATTTTTGAATTTGGTAAACATATGTGGAAGATTGTAGCACAGAAATAAAATCGTGCTGTATGCGTACTAGTATGGACAAAACCTAATTTATGTGGTAAATTAGCGACTTAATTATTTTGTATGCATATGAATTGGTACTCTCAGGCACAGGCCCTACTTACAAAGAAACTAGTCAAGCCAGCTGTGCTGGCACTAGCGTTGTTGCTCATAGCTGGTTGGGCTGTCTCGCAGCGCCAGAGTCAAACGGAGCCAGTAGCAACCGAGCTGCCACCGGTAGTGCAGGTAACCACTGCCGCTACCTATAGTGGTAGCAACACGATTAATCTGATCGGCACAGTGCGCGCTTTTTCTGAAGCCGCACTAACGTCCGAAGTAACTGGCCGAGTAACCAGCGTTGGAGTCGGACTTGGTGACACTATCGCCGCCGGGACTATCATTGCCACCATTGAAAACGCCTCGGAACAAGCTAGTGTCCTGCAGGCACAGGGTGTGTATGAAGCAGCCTTGGCTTCGCTTGAGCAAAGCCAGTTTGGCAACGCGCAGAGCCAAGTAGGGGCAGATGAGGCGGCAACACGACTGCAAGCAGCCCAAAACAACGCAGCCGCTCTGACCAAAACCGCGTACTCAACTGTTGAAGGGATCATTTTTAATAACATTGACCAGTTTTACGGGAATCCTGACAGTTTTGTACCTGGCCTTCGCCTGGATGGTCGAGGTATGACAAGTAACCTAAACGCAACTCGGGTGACATACCAAACTGCACTGCCAACCTGGCGCAGTCGCAGTAGTGCAGTCAGCGCAACCAGTGATCTGGATGCAGAATTGCGTCACACCAGCAGTCAAGTTGCAACTGCCCAGAACTACGTCAATTCGTTCATCAGCCTCTTGCAACAGCAGGACACCAATCGTTACACCGAAGTTCAATTGAACACGTTTGCAAATACATTCAACGGGCTGCGTAACAACCTGATCACTCTACAAAGTCAGATCGATACCGCACAAAACAATCTAACCAGTGCACGTGAGGGCATCGCGCGAGCGAACTTGACTGTTACCAGTTCAAACAGTGCCGCCGCTGACGCTCAAGTAAAACAGGCTCTAGGTTCACTTCGATCAGCCCAAGCCAACCTAGCCAAAACCATCATCCGTACTCCAATTAGTGGGACGGTTAACTCACTAAGTATCCGAACCGGAGACTTTGTCAGTTCTGGTTCGCAAGTTGCCCAAGTTGCCAACAACAACGCCCTTGAAGTCGTGACGTTTGCTGGAGAGAAGGATCTGGGTGTAATTAATGTGGGTGACACAGTACAACTTGAAGGTTTGTATGTTGGTACGGTGACGCAAATAGCACCAGCGGTGAACACTGGTACTGGTAAAACCGAAATCCGTATCGCCAGCGAAACACCTGACCTGCAAAACGGTGACTCTGTGCGCATTACCAAGGAAGTCACCCAAACAGTTTCAACTGACATCATCATTCCACTTAGTGCGGTCAAATTTGCCCTGCAAGACGGTACGGTGTTTGTGATTGAGAATGACCGCCTAGTTGCTCGCTTGGTGACGCTTGGCACTATTCGTGGAGGATCAGTCGAGATTCTCGATGGTCTAAGTAGTACCGATGAATTTGTAGCTGATGCCCGTGGTTTGGTTGAAGCGACTGAAGTAGAAATAATCCGATAAGTATGTGGGACTTCTTCATTGATAACAACAAGTTTGCCTACCTATTTCTAGTAGCCTTGGTTGGTTTGGGTACTTACAGCCTGGTTACCATCCCCAAGGAATCGGCCCCAGAGGTCATTATTCCTGTTGGGATCGTCAGCACGGTATTCCCTGGTGCGCCCGCAGCTGACATCGAGACTCTCATCACCAACGAAATAGAGCGTGGCTTGACCAGTCTGGAAAATGTCTCGCAAATCACCTCAACCTCGCGTGAAGGAGTGTCGAGTGTGACGATCGAGTTCGAAGCCAGTGCCGACCTTGACGAATCCATCCAGTCCCTAAAAGACCAAGTAGACACCGTCAGCCAAGAGTTGCCGGCTGACGCCAGTGATCCATTTGTGTCTGAGGTAAACTTTGTCGACCAACCAATTTTGACTATTGCGTTAGCCGCTGACTTGTCTGACTTGTCTTTTGCTGAACTTGGAAATGAGATTGAACGTGAGATCGAGCAGATAAACGGTGTAGCCCGTATCCAACTACAAGGTGTACGCGATTATGAGGTGACGATCCTGGTCGATCAGACTGCGCTTGTACAATACAACTTATCCTTAAGTGAGGTCACCAACGCGCTGCGCAGCGCCAACCAAACCTTCCCAATTGGACAGATTGTCAATGACGACATCGCCTACAACGTTGCTTTCGAGGGTGATATTACCAATGCAGCTATGCTGCCAGACATAGCAGTAGCTACCCGCAACGGACAGCCGGTGTATGTGCGTGACATAGCCATGGTCGAAGACGGCCTAGCGCCAGCCACCTCCCTGTCACGATTAAGTGTTGGCGGCGCACCATCACGCAACTCCATCTCGTTTGATGTGTTCAAACAGGCTGGTGGTGACATTACACAGCTAACGGCCGCTATCAACGACCGGATTGAGGAGCTGACTGCTCCAGGTGAGATTCTTGACGGTATTCAAACTTCTGTCGTACTAGACTCCGGAGAACAAATCCGCAGTGACCTGATCCAACTGTCGACCTCTGGGCTGCAAACTGTGGTGCTGGTCGTACTATTGCTTGTGGTTGCCATTGGGTGGCGCGAAGGTCTGCTGGCTGGACTGGCGATCCCGTTGTCATTCTTGTTTGGTTTTATTGGGCTGTACTACTCTGGCAACACTATAAACTTCTTGAGTTTGTTTGCCTTGATTCTCGGGATCGGAATTCTGGTTGATTCGGCGATTGTTATGACCGAGGGCATCAACCGCAAGATGAAAGACAACCCCACCATCGACAAACGGACTGCGGCAATCGAAACCACCCGCGAGTTCGCCATCCCGTTGATTTCGGGAACCCTCACGACCGTATCGATGTTTACGGGACTATTTATCGTGACGGGTGTGATTGGCCAGTTTATTAAAAGTATTCCGTTTACCCTGATCTTCTTGTTGTTCGCCTCGCTGTTTGTATCACTATTTATTCTGCCGTTGCTGGCTACGTCATTTCTTAAGCGGCGCAGCGCCTCTAAGCTTGAACAAATGCAAGTCGAGAAGTCACGTCAACTAGAAGCCTGGTACCGAGGAAAAGTTGCCCTGATTCTCAATAGCTCTGAACAACAACACCGCTTCTTGGCAGCAATTTTTGCCGGATTGGTGTTTTGTATTTTCTTGGCGGTAAATCTTTTTGCCGGGTTGGTGGCTGCCCCACTGGTCTACGTTATGTTACTCAAGACTTATCGTTGGCAAGAACGATTTGAGTGGCGTAACTGGGTGCGAACGCTGGTATGGGTGCCACTGACAGTCTTAATTGTAGGTCTGTCGGCATTTGGTACTAGTCAGATATTCCCCACCATTAATCCAGTCAAAGTCGAATTCTTTGAACAGTCAGACGTCGACTTTATCATAATTGAAATCGAAAACCCGGAAGGCACAACTAAGGAAACCACTGACATTGCTACTCGTCGGGTTGAAGAAGTGCTCTATGGCAAAACCTACATCGAGTCATTTACCACCACCGTTGGTTCGGGTAGTCAGTTTGGCAGCGGCGGTTCAGGGGAAAAGTTTGCCAGTATGTTTGTCTCGCTAGCAGACGATCGAACAATCAGCAGTACCGAGGTGGTCGAGGACTTGCGTCTGTCTATGGCGCCCTTGCGCGACATTAACGTTACGGTCGACCAGCCCAGTGACGGGCCGCCAACCGGCGCTGCCATTATCGTCAAGTTCCTAGGTGACGATTTGGGAGAAATCACCAAGCTTGCTAACAGTGCAGCCCAGGTATTCCGTCAGATCCCCAACACAGTTAACGTCGAAACCAGTACCAACAGCAATAGTACCGAGTTCGTCCTTGAGCTAGATCGAGCACAAACTGCAGCCCTTGGGTTATCACCTTCACAAGTGTCACAAGTGGCTCGTACTGCGGTGTTTGGCACAGACGCCACAACACTTACCACTCTCACCGACGATGTCGACGTCGTAGTTAAACTCAACATAAACAGTAGCGACACTGTTACTTCGCAAAACGCCAACGTTATTTCTATTGACGCTCTGGAGCAGATCCTGATTCCAACCCAGACCGACACCGTACTACTATCGACACTGGTCGATGTTTCAGTACGAGAATCAAGTTCAGTAATTAGACACGAAGGTGGCAAGCGAGTAGTGACTGTTACTGCTGACGTAGCGGCCGATGGCAATGCGCGCGAAATCCAATCCGAAGCCCTGCGTCTGATCAATGAACAGCTCGACATCCCAGACGACGTGCAGATCAGCACCGGCGGTGGCGAAAGTGACGACTCTAACCAAGCCTTTGTCGAAATGGCTCTAGCCCTTGTAGTTGGTATTATCCTGATGATTGGTGTGCTGACGCTGCAATTCAACTCGTACCTGCACACACGCTATGTTCTATCCATCCTGCCGTACTCACTGATCGGTATCTTCCTAGGGCTGGCAATCACCATGAACCCACTATCCTTTCCTTCTATTATGGGGTTCATCGCACTGTCGGGTATTGTGGTCAATAACTCGATCCTGCTCATCGACATGATGAACCAGATGCGCCGCAAGAATCCAGACCGAGACATCAAGGAAATGGTGCTTGATGCCGCCAGTAACCGTCTGCGGCCGATCTTGCTTACCACCGCCACCACTGTCATCGGTATGGTACCACTGACCTACGCTGGCGACCTGTGGGCACCACTGGCGTATGCTGTCATGTTTGGCTTGGTGTTTGCGGTGTTTATCACATTGGTGTTGATCCCAATTCTATACACTCGCAACCCGGGCGTACTGCCACAAACAGCTCAAACCAGTACGCAAGAGAGTCTGTAGTCACGGACGCAGTTCAACATAAAAACCGACGCTGAAGCGTCGGTTTTTATGTAATAGATACCAACCACGCAACCTATCTACCTCGCTGCCAGTTCATTGCAACTAGCACCAAGACTACTGCCAACAACATCATCGCTATGTACCCAGTTGCAAAATCAACGTATGAGTAGGCCGTTACTCCCTGCAGCTGCAAGGCAGCGATCCCGCCCAGGGTATACCAGCTGCCCGCCTGGATCCCGGGGCCGTATTTGCTTGGCATCAGCCGGGCAGTCATCAGTGTCGCGTTTATAAAAAGCACTGCGATAATAGTCAGCTGCGCCAAACTCACCACACTCAAATGCATAATGTCAGCAGTAATGGTCGGTGTCAGCAGCACGGCAGTCGTAAACAAAATCCCCACCATCGCTACCCGCAACACAATGTACACAATCCCCATCATATTGCGTTCGACAGCGTCTATGGTGCCGTCTTTGATGGCGGTAAAGAAGTTAAGAATGGCCAAGGTAGAAGACCCAACCCCAAGTGAAATAAAGATGGACTGGAAAACCCCAGCTAGTACGGTGATAGTTGTCATGGGTATATGATACCAGAATCAGGACCATCAAACGCATGTCTATACACCAGTTTTATTAAACAAGGTAGAGACCAACTAGCGTTACCACTCAAACACTTCCACCAAGTTACTAATCGCTGCTTTGATTCTGTCAGCCACCTTCTTGGTATTCATCAGACTCGGTCGCTCAGGTAGTTTGTCTAGCACCTCCTCACTAGTTGGTAGTCGATTGGTATACAGGTATTCACCAATCAAGTCTTCGATTTGGGCTGGGTTAATCTTTTCATCCTCAGCCAACTTTCGCAGTGTCTCGGACCGTTCACTTGCCCAGAATACAGCAAAAGCAGCTTCTACATCCTCGCTCTTGCTTACCTTTGGCAAATGCTCCTCGATAAACTTCCGTACAAAGTCCTTCTTCTTGCGTAGGCTCACATCACGGTCGAACACTTTGAGGATTTCATCAGTCTTCTTGGCTCTGGCGGCGTCTGAGGTTACGTTCTTGAGTCCAGCAATCAATTGGATAATGTAGTCAAAGTTTACCAAGTCTCGAACAGTAAGCTCCAACTCAAAGTCGATTTGGTCTAAGATTGATTCTTTGTTGTCTTCTCCACCTATGCCAATATTACCGTGAATATCCAGATACTTACTTTGGTAGTCATAAAACTCTTGTTCAGTAATACCCAAGTCATCAAATGAGAATTCAGCAAAGGTTTCCAGCGAAGACTTTACCCGCAGCAAATCACGAAAGGCCGTCACAAAGTTGGCTTTTTCTTGCTCACCTTCGAGATTGTCTACATCAGCTACCGTCGGCACAGCTTCACGTATTTCTTCTAGCTTGGCCTCAAACTCTTTCTTTTGTTCTTCGTATGGCTTCTTGAATACCACTTCCTTGGCACCTTCATCCCCGTAGAGAGCCAGAGCTTTATCAGTAGCTTCCTTTAGGTTACGGAACGACACGATGTTCCCGTGAGGTTTGTCTGAATTAAGCAGTCGGTTGGTACGAGAATAGGCTTGAATCAAACCATGGTAACGAAGGTTCTTGTCTACATAGAGCGTATTAAGCCTGGCAGCATCAAACCCAGTCAAGAACATATTGACGACCAGCACCATATCTACCTGTTTGTTCTTGATTCGTTTCTGCAGGTCTTTGTAGTAGTCGTAGAACTTGTCGGTGCTGAAATTGGTGTCATACAGTGCGTTGTAGTCCTTGATGCAGTTTTCTAAGAAGTCCCGAGAGTGTTCGTTCACGGCTGCTCCTTCGGTATCCAGTGGGTCTGCGTCTAGGTCGGCGTTTTCACCGCTGGCCTCGTTGGCGTGATAGGTAAAGATAGTGGCGACTTTGATACTGTCTCCGCCTTTCTGTTTGAATAGCGTGTAGTACTTCTTCAATATGTCGATACTTGGCACCGCAAACAAAGCATTGAACTTGCCGTTCTTAGTCTTTCGCTTCCAGTCCTGCAGCACGTAGTCGGTGATTTTCTCCAGCCGCTCTTGGCTTTCAAGGACCTCTTTGCTATTGATTCCTTCGACCATTGCATCAGCAAATTGCCCCAGGGCATCCTCTCTGGCTTCGCCATTCACCTCAATTTCCGCATCCAGCACATCGGGGTCTTTCTGTTTATACTTCCCAACATACTCCACCGAGAATCCCAACACGTTGTTGTCTGAAATAGCGTTGGTGATGATGTACTTGTGTAGACAGTCATCGAATACGTCCTTGGTAGTTACTTTCCCGACATGATTCTCCGCAAAGATAGGCGTCCCAGTGAAGCCAAACAGCTGGGCTCGACTGAAGAAATTCTTGATGTGGGCGTGAGTCAAACCAAACTGACTACGGTGACACTCGTCAAAAATAATCACCACCTTCTCGTTCTTCAAGTATTCAAACTGTTTTAGATATGACTCTCGACTAATGGCAATGTCTAGCTTCTGAATCGTGGTAACAATCAGCTTCCGATTTGGGTCACCAAGTTGCTTCACCAAGGCACTCGTATTATTCGTACCATCAACCGAACCGTCAGAGAACGAGTTAAAGTCCTCGGTGGTTTTAATGTCCAAGTCCTTACGGTCGACCACAAACAGCACCTTCTTGATGTCGGGGTTACGAGACAGTATCTGACTAGTCTTAAAGGCCGTCAAAGTCTTCCCAGCACCTGTTGTGTGCCAGATGTAGCCATTCTTGTCAGAGTCGGTTACACGGCGTTCTAGAGCCTTCACAGCATAGTATTGGTACGGTCGCAGGACCATGGGAATCTTCTCAGACTCAGCCAATACGATGTGTTCAGCAATCATTTCCGAGATGGCACATTTCTCTAGGAATAGGTCGGTAAAGTCCTCAAGCTGGGTTATTTTCTTGTTGTCTACATCAGTCCAGAAAAACGTCTGTTCAAAGGTTTGCTTGGGGTTGTTCGAGAAATATTTAGTGTTGACGCCGTTTGAGATAACAAAAATCTGCACGTACTCAAACAAGGTGCCTGTGAAGGAGTGCTTGTGGTACCGCTGGATTTGATTGAACGCTTCCTTCATCTCGATACCTCGGCGCTTGAGTTCAACTTGGACCAACGGGAGTCCGTTGATTAATAATGTGACATCGTAGCGGTTCTCGTATTTACCAACCTGGGTAATCTGCTGGGTAACTTGGTATTCATTCTTGCACCACTGGTCCATGTTAAAGAACTGAATCCATTCGGTAGTCTCACGCCCCAGGGCGCCCTCTCTGGCTTCGCCATTCACCTTGTCATCACGCTTCAAAGAGAATCGGTCACGAAGTGTTTTGGCTTTATGGAATCTGTCACCCTTCATCAGGTGATTCATAATCCGAGCCCATTCACCATCAGAAAACACCGTATCGTTAAACTTCTCCAGCTGGGACCGCAGGTTGGTTTCCAGTGTGTTGGTTTCGTCGATAATGACAGGAGTAAAGCCTAAGCGATTTAACCGCTCTATCATTGATTTCTCTAGCTGTGCTTCGGATTGGTGTGTCATGATTTGGCTAGTTTAGCAAAAAACTCGTCTATTCGCTTGGTATCCTCCCGCTCTTTGTTTCCTTTGAAATACAATTCAATAAAAAGCACCTCGACGTTTTTACCATTGTAAAAATATACTAAACGAAACTGCGATCCTCTCACTGCCCGGCACATCATTCTCATTTTCATAATATGGTTGTCCTGGTCGTCTTGTTTTAGAGTATTCCAGTGCTTTGTTCCGTTTCCAGCTGGATCCGCGGCAATAATTTTCTTAACTACATCTAAATCATCACTCAACGTTGGATATTTTTTGGCAAGCTTCTTGAACTCTTTGGTAAACTCCTCGCTTTCAGAAAATTCCATATCCGTATCTTATAGCTCTCCGTAATCGCGCACTGAAAACTCATCGGGACGATAAAACGCTAGCTCGTAGTCGATGTTCTCACCTTCTGCAGTCGCTAACCACGGAGTGTCACGGTGTGTCATAGCAGACAACGTAGTCGCTGATTTATCGGAATACCTTTGCAGCACATCGTCAATCAGTTCTAACTCTTGACCGGTCAGTAGAGAGAGATCAGTCTCATTCTTTGGTAAAAACTTTTTTTGTTCATGTTGGAAGTATTTTGATTTTACTTCAATGAGTTCTCCTCTTTCTTTCATACTTTCAACTACTGACACAAACTCACGTGGTGTTGGTCCGTGAGTATTTCTCATATAAGTAAGGCCCATTAGCTGACGTTCGTGCTTTTCATAGAAATCAAAATCCATGAAGTAAAAAAGCTTGTACAGAACGGTCATGCCAACGTTTGGCTTGGCGCCAACTTTTTCCAACGTATACAAAAGCACCTGCTTGAATTTTTCCAGGTTTTGTTCCGGGATATTGATACGCATGTCAGCAGTGTCAGTATGTTCAGACACAGAAGCGAGCACAGCTTGAAGCGTAGCTGTCTCAGCGGCAGTAAGCGCTCGCTCCCCTTTCTCGACTTTTATCAGTGTCGGACGCGACATCCCGAGGCGTTGCGCTAGCTGTGTCTGTGACATACCTAACTCCTTCCGTTTCTTCAATAGATTCATAACCATAAAAAATAGATTAACCTACCAGCACTATAATACAAGAGGTAAAACTTTACAAGTCAAGTTGTAAACATTTACAATCCTAGTAAAATACGGAGGTAAGACGAATCAATGTCTTACTTAATCAAAAATATTGCCATGCGTTATTACGTACGAACTATCGCCCAAAGTGGGAGCGGGGATCACGAAGTCCATGAGAGCACTTGTTCTAGGCTGCCAAATCCAGAAAACCGCCTCTACCTAGGTGACTTCCCTAGTTGCAGTCCGGCTGTCAGAAAAGCCAAGCAGACCTATCCTGACAGTAACGGTTGCTACTATTGCTCCAATCCTTGTCACACGACCTAAAGATGTCGTTCAAACACTCCACATAAAAGACCGCCAGCAGTGGCGGTCTTTATATTTTCACAAAGATTTTTTGTATCAAATACTTGTCTTTTTAGATGCTGACAGGAGTAAAGCCTAAGCGATTCAACCGCTCTATCATTGATTTTTCTAGCTGTGCTTCGGATTGGTGTGTCATGTTGTAAATAAAAAGTAAATATAAGTATGTATAGCCTAGTTAAAATATTTACTTGCAGAGAGCTTTGCAAGTAAACTATTCTTCCCTGTTCACTAACTTGTACCTGGTTGTTTTGTTGCTTGAGCCAACTTTTAGTAAGAGTCCCGAATCAACCCACTTTTTGAACAGTCTCGACATACTATGAAGTTGTTCTACACCAGTTACATCTCTGGCTGTAGAATTATCGACGTAGGTATTATCTTCTAAGTAGTTCTTGATTTTGTCCCACTCAGTTGACTGTAGTTCATTGAGCAAGATTACTCGCACTGCGTCTTGTAAGTATGGGTATGATACAAAAATCGGAGGATATAAATTATTCCGTGACATTTCATTTCGCATAGCTTGCACTCCCTCGTTACGGTCCAGATTGGGAGGGTTTGGGAATTCTCGCAAATGTTTGACTAGTAAGTCATTGCGGTAATTATTAGCACGCACTCGACCAATATTTATGGCGGTGATATTGCCACTGAACAAACCAGGGCTCATGATATCGATTCGGTCTTCAAAGATACGAATTTCAATATCACGTTTAAGGTGATAGTCGCGGTGAATCACAGCGTTTGTAATAGCTTCTTTTACAGCTCGTTCAGGTAATTTATACTTAGCATAAAAACCATCTCGCACCTCGATACCACTCTCCAGTATTTCTAAAACATACCGCTGCGTTTCATTGATGAGCTTCACTATTGGACCTTCGATTGTTTTCGGTTCTCCGACCAAATTGGGTGCGGCATCAAACCGTTCAATAGTCCCTTGGTACTTGTAAATTCTAACAGCACACTTTGTGTCCATTATGTTTGTAGGATACGAAGCAAAAAGCAATACAGCCGCCCTTGTTGGTTGTAGTACACCATTCGTATTCTTTCGTGCTAAACCTAGCTGAGTTAGCAGCTCAGGTAATGGTGAGTTTGGGAGATTACGCTCTTGTTTCCAGTCTGCATAAAACTGAGTATCAAGTAGTGAAAAATCTACATCAACCAGCTCTTTGTCAGCCTTGATAAAACCCTTCGCGTAACTCAATTCAACCACTTCAGAAGGAGAAAGGGTTTTAATACTTTTATGTTGTTTAACATAGACAGAGTTGTCTATTGAGCAGAATTCATTCTCACTTTTTGGAACTCTAATAATAGCCACTTGGGTACCATTGTCCGTCAGTAGTAGTTCGGGTGGCCAAATATTACCAACCGGAGGAATTATACGCTGCATCTCTCGACCAATAGCATCGTATACATCTAGATTCTCTTCGATTCCGTACACTCTAGCTAAACCTCTTTTGTCGGTTTTTTCAGGGTCATCAACACCAAGAAAAATATGGCCACCATCAGTGTTGGTCATAGCTACGATAGTTTTAATAACCTTGGCTACAACTTTTGTTTCACCGAGTCGTTTGAACTCGATGGTTTGAGTCTCCTCTGGGATACTTAGTATTTTCTCCAAATTCATAGCAATATAATACCATTACACAAACATTTTCTGCATTAACCCCTTCTTCCACTCCTCGACCTTGGTGATTTCGTCGGCTTTGGCGGTGATGGTTTGGTCAAGGGCAGTTAGGAAGTCGGCGATTTTTTGTTGCTCACCAGGTGGCGGAATTTCAATCACCAGCTTCATGAACTGAACTTTTGATATGTTATAGCGTGTGCTGCCTTGTGCCAGTCTCACTACTTGCCTGCGAAATGGTGCACTGCGAAAATGGTATCTAGAATACTCTGGAAGTAAGTCAGTAATCGACTTCGGACGAAAGCCGAACGCAAAACTATTTAGGTAAGGGTTAACATCTTCCATTAAGACCGAAGCGTAACCTACCTCGTTGGGAGTCTCAGATGACACTGTAAAAAAGACGTCTCCTTTTTGTGCTCGGTTTTGTTTTTCTCCTGGGGCAACTGTTACTTGTGCAAACTTCTCAGGCTCAATAATACTATCGTCAAAAATTTGCTTGTACGTAATGAATGACTCACCTTGACCAAAATCATCTCCTGACTTGCCAGACAATCCACCAAATGAACCGCCTATATCCGACATAGATACCTCTTGCCATTCAGGATAATTCCTACCAGCCTCATCCTTAAACCGTACCTGTGCAGTAAACAGCTTTTGCATCATGCCTTGCTTGTAGGATTGTAGGGCGGTTTTTTGACCACGGAGATTGTCGAGCCACGCATCCACCGACCCCAGGAATTCGGCTATTTTTTGCTGCTCGGGTAGTTCAGGTAGATTAATTACAAAACTTCTGATGGCGTCAGTATCAAGAAAAGGTTGAGCGTTTCCTACGAAAAGTCTTTTTTGCTGATGAAGTATTTTTTCAGATTTTAGGTACTCATAAAAGTACCTGTGGTTCACATTTTTATTAACTCTTATACGAGGTGCGTTATAACTGTATGCTAGACCAACAAAAGCATCTGGCACAATGAAAACAATTCCAGCAGTTGCTCCAGTTCCAGCTATGAGCAAGTCGTTTTTTTGTAATGTGAACTTACTCATATCTTCAGTCAATTCAACATATGCTGGTTTGTCACTGAGGAAATCATTGATTCTAATTAATCGAATAGACCCCCTATCCTTTTTCGTTGTATAGGTTAGGTGTTGAGACGCTGCACCACGTTTAACCAGAGCAATGTCACCTAGCTTATTTTTACTCAACTCACCACTAAAACCAGAAAAACGTAATTCTGGAACCACTGGCTTTTGTTTAATGGTGGTACTCATACTTAAAAAGGCTTGGTTATTCCTAGCTCTTTGCAGAATCCAGCTATCTTGGTTTGCAGCTCACTTTCACCTGCGACTAGTTCCTGTATGTCTTTGGCTACTGCATCAATATCCACCTCTGCCTCGGCTTCAAACGTATCGACGTAACGTGGGATGTTGAGGTTGTAGTCGTTTTCTTGTATCTCACTCAGGGTTGCCCTGTGGGAGAATTTATCTGTCACTTCTCGCTTTTGGTAGGTGGTGAAAATCTTGGCTACGTTGTCGTCAGTTAGGTGGTTTTGATTGCCGACTTTTATGAATTCTTTGGACCCGTCAATAAATAGAATGTCATCATCGTCCTTGCGGCACTTTTTGAACACCATGATAGTGGCTGGGATGCCTGTACCGTAGAAAATGTTGGACGGTAGACCAATCACTGCATCGAGGTAGTTTTGCTTTTCGATGATGTACTGACGGATTGTTCCTTCTGCACCAGAGCGAAACAGTGCCCCGTGTGGCAACACTACCGCCATCGTGCCGTTGTCGGCCAGGTGATGGAGCATGTGGGTCACAAAAGCATAATCTGCCGCACCTTTGGGAGCGAGTCTGCCGTACTGGGTAAAGCGGTCGTCAGCGGCTAGGACTGGGTCGGTGTCGCTTTTCCATTTGGCGGAGAATGGTGGGTTGGCTACGATTGCTTCGGCTTGCAGGTCTTGATGTTGGTCGTCTTTGAGTGTGTCACCTTGGCGAATATCAAAGCGGTCAAATCGCACATCGTGCAGAATCATGTTCATCCGTCCGAGGTTGTAGGTGGTTGGGTTTAGTTCTTGGCCGTAGTAATGCTTAATAGTGGCGTAGTCGGACAGTCGCAGTAGTAGCGAACCAGAGCCACAGGTTGGGTCGTAGGCAGAGCGTAGGGTCTTTTTGCCGTTGGTCACAATCATAGCGAGCAGGCGTGATACTTGAGCAGGCGTGTAGAACTCGCCACCTTTCTTGCCCGCTCCAGCCGCAAATTCTCCAATCAAATACTCGTAGGCGTCGCCGAGTAGGTCGCTTTTGCTATCGGCTAGTTTGAAGTCGATGCCGTCGAGGTGTGAAAGTACTTCTATAATTGTGTCGTTTTTATCCTTTTCACTGCGTCCGAGCTTGCTTGAGGATAGGTCTACATCATCAAATAGCCCTTTGAAGTCGTCTTCACTGGCGGTACCCATGGCGGTGCGTTCGATTGTGTCTAGCACTCGGACCAAGTCTTCTAGGATGAACGTTGAGTCGGCTTTAGTTTCTCCCTTACCCTTGGCGACAATGTATGAAAATAGTTCGTGTGGACCCAGGAAAAATCCTAGGTGTTCTAGGGCAAGGTCTTTGATGGTGGCAAGCTGTTCCTTACCATCTTTAGAATTCGGGTTGATGTCGGTATAGGTGAAGTCTTCCCGAGCCAGGAGCTTCTCATCGACGTATAGAGCTAGTTTTTCAGAGAGGTATTTGTAGAAAATGAACCCAAGAATATACACCTTGTACTCGTCGGCGTTCATTCGACCACGGAGAGTGTTGGCTACCGCCCATAATTGCTTCTCTAGGTTACGTTTTTGTTCGTCGGACATATCTTGATAATACCACTCAAACAGTGTCTCAGCCATTAAGAATCAGTTGTACATAATAAATAGCTATAACTTGCTGCACCACCAGCAGCAAAATCCCAACTTGGAAATACCACTTTTTTGTTTTGTGCCTAAATGCCAGCATACCCAGATACACACCGACACCACCACCAATGATCGCCCAGAAGAATAACTTGCCCTCAGGTGCACGCTTGCGGTTGTTCCCATGAATGGACGCCCGCTTATCACTTGCCATCAGCAGAAAAGCCACCAGGTTGATAATAACCATAATACCAACAAGGATGTGTTCGAGGTTCATGGTAGTAGCGTAACATGGAGTGGGTATTCCCCTTGATTTTTATGTGGGGTGCGGTAGTATATTGCCACTCTCGTCTAATAGTTTGATTTAGCGGGTTGATCATAAAGTAATATTTTAAGGGCTCGTAGCTCACCTGGTAGAGCGCCTCATTTGCACTGAGGAGGTAGCGGGTTCAAGTCCTGTCGAGTCCACAAAACACAGCAACTGCCTTCGGGCAGTTTTTGTTTTGTGGGCTCGAAGTAAAGCCTGGGAGGCTTTACGTCAGGACTTGAAAAGCTTTTGAGTCAGATTGTGAGCAGGGCAAAACAATCTGTCCAAAAGATGTACAGATTCTGTAAGAATCAAGTCCTGTCGAGTCCACCAAAAGAAAACCGCCTTTAGGCGGTTTTCTAATACTGTGCTGTGTCTATCAAATGTCTGATTAAATCTCGGTGACTGAGACCTATTGACTCGGCGGCGGTGGCATAGTTATCTGTAGCGGTTAGCTCTGGGTGACTGTCGATTTTGAGAAAGACCACAGTGTCTCCCACTACCATCAAGTCTACTAGCGAATACTGGTCGCAACCGAGAGTTTTGTGGGCTAGTTTTGCAACTTGGGCCAGGTCTTGTTTGATAGGGTCCAAGAAGCGAGCAAGTCTCGCGTAGTCATGCTCTAGCTCATGCACAGGGAAGGTGTATAGTGGCTCGTCGCGGAACTGCTCAAGTACTCCAACCTGAGCTGAAGTTCCTGGCACCTTTTGTTCAATCAGCAGGTCGTCGTACATGTCCAGCATCTCGACCAAATTTTGTTCCAGCGCCTTGGCCTCGTCGACACTACGGTAGGTTTTGGGTGAGCGGGAGCGCAGTGGCTTGATGTACAAATCAGTTCCCATGTCGATGATAATTTGTTCGATTTCAGCCTGGATTTCAGTTTTTTCTGATTGACCAATGCGGCGATGTTTAGCTGTTTGAGCACCTGCCGAACGCATCATTTGCTTGGCTATTTCTTTGTTTTGTGTTGTACCGGCGACCAGGGCACGACTACCAGTGTACGGAATACGCTTGCGCTCTAGCATGCGTTGTACTTGGTCAATGTTAGTAGACGAGCCTTGTAGGGCTACAAACGCTACATCGATACCTTCTAGTGCTTGGTCAGGATTCAGGCGTCTTCCCTCACTTAGCCAGTCGCCGGTTTTAGTAATAGTGATTTCTCGATATGGATAGTCAGTCTCAAGTAGAGACGACAAAACAGCATTACCAGTCAGGATTGAAGTATCATACTCGTCACCTGATCCACCTTTGATAACTGCCACTCGTTTCATAATGCCACTAGTATATCACGCCTTCAAGGCGCACTACTGCAACGCTCGTTTGCGGCGTTTGTTGCGGTGGTACGCGATAGCAAAGCGGTGCGACTCGGCGTTAGCCAGCAGAATGGACTGTTTGTGCAGGTCGATGATTCTCTTTTGCCCAATCAGACGAATAGGTTTGTGTCGTTCGTCTTTCACGACACCCACTACCGGGATAACTATGGCGTGCTGGCGCAGTACTAGTTCCAACGCGTTTTTCTGGGCAGTACTACCATCAACCACTATTAGCTGCGGCAGCGGCCACTGCGGGTGTTTGAGACGTCGGGTCAGTACTTCTTTGAGCGCCCCAGGGTCGTTAGCCTTGTCGTAGCCGTTGATTTTGAACTTACGATACTCACCTGTAGCTGGCTCGCCACTTTCTAACACTGTCATCACCCCCACCATATCTTGCCCTCCTAGGTGAGCGATGTCATAGGCTTCTATCCGCACCCGCTTGTCGTCACGATACACCCGTGAGTCTTCCTTAATCAGCGCAATATCCTGGATGTGAGTCAGGGCAAAGATGCGTTTTTTGAGCAGATGAGCAGCTTCGAACTCTTGCCGTTTTGCGTGCTTCATCATGTCTCGCTCCAGCTCCTTGATGATTTGCTGCTTTTTACCCTGGAAAAATAGTCTGATATGGCGCAGGGTTCTAGCGTATTCAGCCTTTGACTGTATTTCAGGATACAGGCCAATCTGGCGGTTAAAGTTGATCTTTCCTTTGTCGAGACGACTTTTTTCTTTTCCGACGGGTATTTTTGTATCGTAAAACTGAAACAGCTTGCGGACGAGTTTCAGTGCTTCACGAAACAATGATCCACTGGTAAATGGGCCAAAATGATACTTGATCTCACTGTCGGCAAACTGCTCAGTCAGGTCTTTGCCACGCACAACCAACACTCGCGGAAATTCTTCGTCGGTGATTACTAGGTGGTTATATGACTTGTCGTCTTTGCTACGGGTGTTGTATAGCGGTTTGTGTGTACGGATGAGATTGGCTTCGAGAATCAGTGCTTCAAGCACACTGTCGGTTTGGGTGTACTCGACAGTCTTGGCTTCCTGCACCAGGTTGGCGATCAGCTCTGACCGTTTCTCGATGATATCGTCAGTAAAGTAACTACGCACGCGATTCTTCAGCGACGTAGCTTTACCGATATACAAAATCTTTTTCTTGGTGCCCAGAAAAAAATACACACCGGGTTCATCGGGGAGATTTAGTTTTGCTAGTTCCGCTTTTGTCATTAAAGAATTTTCTTGAGGTATCGTCCGGTGTGGCTCGCTTTGACCTCAGCCACTTCTTCAGGTGTACCTTTGGCGACGATGTTTCCGCCACCAGCTCCTCCTTCGGGGCCGATGTCGATGACGTAGTCGGCACTTTTAACCAGATCTAGATTGTGTTCAATCACCATTACTGTGTTGCCGCGTTCTACCAGCTGTTGCAAGATCGCGATCAGCATCTTGACATCCTCGTAATGTAAGCCAGTGGTTGGCTCGTCTAACAAATAGATGGTTTTCATTGTGTGTGGACGATACAGTTCAGACGCTATTTTCACTCGCTGCGCTTCTCCACCTGACAGCGTCGTGGCCGCTTGACCAATTTCCAAATAGCCAAGGCCAACGTCCAGTAGCGCCTGCATACGCTCACTAATGGCTGGAACTTCTTTATAAAATTCAGCCGCCTCTTCGATAGTCATGTGCAAGACCTCATAGATGTTCTTACCTTTGTAGCGTACCTCGAGCGTCTCTTTTGTGAATCGTTTACCGTCGCAAACATCACAGGTAACGTACACGGTCGGCAAGAAGTGCATTTCAACCGCAATCACCCCGTTCCCCTGACAGGTTTCGCAACGACCACCCTTGACGTTAAATGAAAATCGTCCAGGCTTCCAACCGCGCGCTCGAGCTTCACCTGACGCTGCGAACAGGTCGCGTATGTGGGTAAAGGCGCCGGTGTATGTCGCAGGGTTTGAACGTGGCGTACGTCCAATCGGAGACTGGTCGATCAACACTTGACGCCCGAGGTACTCGGTGCCAGTGATTTCCTTACAATTAAAGACTTTGGCCGTACGGAACTTCTTGTCTAGTCGCGCTTTCAGGTTGCGGTGCAAAATCTCGTACATGAACGTTGACTTGCCCGAGCCAGACACGCCAGTGACACAGATCAGTTTCCCTAGCGGGATATCGACGTTCATATTTTTTATGTTGAAGGCTTTGCCGCCTTTAATTTTGATGGAACCCTTTTCTGCCGTCCGTCTTTCTGGTACTGCAATGTGCTTTTCACCACGCAGGTAGCTGAGTGTCACCGAACCTGATTCGTTGGTTTTTGCGTCAAGCAATGGTTGCAAGAAGTCAGCCACTACCACTTCCCCACCATGAACCCCAGCTTTGGGGCCAATCTCAATCAAATAATCAGCCGCCAACATAGTGTCCTCGTCGTGCTCGACGATGATGATGGTATTCCCGAGGTCGCGCAACTCTTTGAGTGTGCTAATGAGTTTGTCGTTGTCGCGCTGGTGTAGTCCAATTGATGGTTCATCAAGCACATACAACGCACCAACCAAACCAGATCCTAGTTGTGAAGCCAAACGGATCCGCTGCGCTTCTCCACCAGATAGTGTGTTGGCGCGGCGATCTAGCGTCAAGTACTCGATCCCGACGTCCATCATAAAGTCCAGTCGCTCGATCACCTCACGCAGCGCTGGCCAGGCAATTTCCTCTTGCTGTTTACTGAGTTTCAAGTCAGCTAAAAATTGCACTGCTTCTTTAACGGTCATGCCGGTAAAGCCAACAATGCTAGTACCCAGATTCTTTTTCCCATCACCGCCAAGATACACTCGCAGTGCTTCGGGGCGCAGGCGGGCGCCTTTACAGCTCTGACACACGTCACTTTGAAAAATACCGACGGTACCCAGACCGTTACATTCAGGACAGGCGCCGTAGGGCGAGTTAAAAGAGAAGAGACGTGGCTCAACCTCGGGGAAGGACGACCCGTCAACTGGGCAGATGAACTTGGCTGACAGTGTGCGGTTACTACCGTCAGGCGACTCAATCTTGACCAAACCATTGGACTCAGAGAGTGCTAACTCAACCGCTTCACTGAGTCGCTCGCGTGAACCCTTGGTGTCATCAGTAAACTCACTAACGTATATCTCGTCAATCAGAACGTCGATGTCATGACGCTTAGTTTTGGTTAAAGTAATTTTCTCACGTAGCTGCTTGATCTCGCCATCAATTTTGACTGTTTCGTAACCCTTCCCCAGCAGGTCGTACAGTAGCTGGTAGTACTCTCCCTTGCGACCAACCACTAACGGAGAAAAGACCGATACGCGGCCTTTACTGACCTCAATTCCCATGACTTTTTCCTTCTTTTGGGCGCTTGCAACCTCGTTGTCCTCGATCGACTTCATGACAATCCCCAGGATCTCGTCTTGGGAAAGTTTTTGGATCGGCACGTCGACGCCCAAACAATACGGCTGCCCGATGCGCGCGTAGACGATGCGCAAGTAGTCGTAAATTTCGGTGATGGTGGCAACCGTTGAACGTGGGTTACGACTAGCAGATTTTTGGTCAATCGAGATAGCCGGTGACAGACCCGCGATTTCGTCGACGTCTGGCTTTTGCATTTTGTTGAGGAACTGTCGAGCGTACGGCGAAAGAGACTCGACGTAGCGACGCTGACCCTCGGCAAAAATAGTGTCAAATGCCAGCGAAGACTTGCCTGATCCTGATGGTCCAGTAATCGCAATCATCTTGCCGCGAGGCATCTCGACGTTAATGTTTTTGAGGTTGTGAGTGCGGGCACCCTTAACGATCAGTTTTTGATCTTTGGCTGTACTAGCACTCCAGTTGGTAGTGGTTTGCCCCAAAGCAGCCTCTTTTCGCTGGCGAGGATTCAGGTTATTCTTAGATTGTTTGTCAGGCATAAAGAGCTAGTATACGTTTGATCTGACCAAAACTCCAGCCTAACGACTGCATCGAAAGAGTACGGAATGTTTTTTGAAGTTTTAGCTAGTTTCTTTTGATCGTTGCGCACGCAGTCTGGTAGCCAGTAAGATCAATAGTACGCCCAGTGCCAAAACCGACACCGATAGCGCCACGGTGAAGTCTGCGGTCTGTGTATCTGACGTCTGTAGAGAAGCTGATACCGCTGACTGCTGATATGTTGCACTGCTTACGTTAGCCACACAGTCGTCGTACATGCAGAACTGAGTTAGTTGTGATTCGTGCAACCCAACCCCTGCTCCAAACAGTATAAATAAGGCACCCAATGTCATGGTTAAAGCGTAAGCAGGACGCTCAACCCTCTCTTCAAATGCCTGAGCATACACCAGAGCTTTCTCTCGTATACGAATACTTAACCGAGTAGGTAACACTACAACCTCCGAGCTGTTTACAGGTTCGTCACCCTTGGTGTCCACCGGTATATCTTTGGTCTTTTTCGAGGTTGCGGCCGAGGTAACTGGTTTAGTTTGACGTTTTTTAACCGGAGTTTTTTTGACTGATGCAACTGACTTTTTTACTGCTCGTTTGACGGGCTTAGTCTTGGTTGCGGTTTTGGTTGCGGTTTTTTTACCTATCGGTGCGGACGCCTTTTTGGTACGCGATTTTTTGAGGTCTGGTGTATGCTCCACTTTCATGCGCTAATTATACTAGACTCGATCATTGATTGTGATGCCTGTACACACAGAAGGTGATCAAGCTTTATGGGTGTCAATAATATCCAGCAGCTCTGACAAATCTGTCATCGCCTTAACGTAAAATCCGATTGCACCAAGGGCTTTCGCCCGCTCTCTATCGTCCCGACTATCACGGTTTGAAAAAATCAGCACTGGAACAGTCTTGGTTTGCTTGTCAGTCTTGAGTTGCTGCAATAGTGTAAAACCATCCTTTCCTGGGAGCATCAAATCCAAAATAATAATATGCGGGGCAAATATACTCACCTTTTGTATCAAATCAATACCGTCACCCGCTATTTCAAACTCAAGGCCAGACTTTTCAAATCTAATGGCCAACAGATTCTGCAGCAGCACATCATCCTCAACAACAAAAACTTTAGTTCCGGTTTGCTTACTTACTTCACGAGTTGATATATCAATAACGCTTTGGTGATCAGGTGTTTGAATATCACCCAACACCTGTTTAATTTTGTCGACAACGGTATGAACGTCCTCGTCTGGCACAAAATAATCAGCCGCACCATGCATCAATACTTCCCCAATGTGAGCCTGGTCGTTTGGTACCAGTGCCAGCACAGGAATATCCTTACAGGTCGTCGTGTCGTGCAACTGGGACAAAACGTTTGTGCAGTGCACTCCTTCATGCAGATGATTTACCAAGATCAGCCCTGTTTGTTCGGAACTAATGGCTGACAGGTCCACCTTTTCGCACGTTACTGTTTTAATATCAGCCCCGTAGGTAATCAATGCGGCGGCAACAGTATCTAGTTGCTCGTTTTCATTCCCAATAATAAGTACGTGCTTCCCGGTGAGTATCGACATACAATAAAGTGTAGCACTGTTGAGCGGTCGACACACAAACAACTCACAGTTATTTTTTATTCACAGATTCCTCTAAATACATAATCTCGTCACGAATAATGGCTGCCGTCTCAAAATCAAGCTGTGACACCGCCTCTTCCATCTGCCGCTTCTTTTCTTTCAATACTTTTTTAGGATTTTTCTTGAACAACTCCATGTCAACCTTGAGCAAGGTTTCAACCGTTTCGTCATGCTTGGTACGCATTTGGTCAGCAATAGACTTGATTTCTTTGATGATGGTTTGGGGAGTTATGCCGTGTTTAGTGTTGTAAGCAATCTGAATGTCGCGCCGGCGGTTGGTTTCGCTAATGGCGTAGGTTAGTGCGTCGGTCATCATGTCCGCATACAGCACCACTCGACCATTGACGTTACGAGCAGCCCGGCCGATGGTTTGAATCAGTGCCGTTTCACTACGCAAGAATCCAGCTTTGTCAGCATCGAGGATTGCCACTAGTTCCACCTCTGGCAAGTCAAGTCCCTCGCGCAGCAAGTTCACCCCCACCAAACAATCGAACTTACCGCGCCTAAAGTCAGTCAAGATCTCGATTCGTTCGATAGTGTCAACATCACTGTGAATATACTTGGTTTTGATCCCTTTCTCCTCCAAGAAGTCGGCCAAGTCCTCGGCCATTTTCTTGGTCAAGGTGGTGGTCAACACTCGGGCTCCACCAGCGATAATGCGTTCAGCCTCGGCGATAAAGTCTTTGACCTGTCCAGGGTAGGTATCGGTCTGGTCAATCCCTCGCACGTCAATCTCAGGGTCGATCAACCCAGTTGGACGGATGATCTGCTCAACCATTGCTACACCCAGCTCCTCAGCCTTGGCTTTTTCAAACTTACCTGGTGTGGCAGTGGTGTAGATCACCTGTCCGATACGCTCTTCGAATTCTGCGTACTTTAACGGGCGGTTGTCAACCGCTGATGGTAATCGAAAACCATAGTCCACCAGCATTTCTTTGCGGCTACGGTCGGCGGAATACATACCGTTAAGTTGCGGAATAGTCACGTGCGACTCGTCGATGATGGTCAAAAAGTCAGGTGTGCCGTCAGGTTTGTGCGGGAAGTATGACAGTAGTGTATACGGAGCTTCGCCTGGTTTGCGCCGATCAAAGTGCCGCGAGTAGTTCTCGATCCCGCTACAAAACCCGATCTCGCGCATCATCGCCAAGTCTTGGTCAGTGCGCCGCTTCAGCCGCTCGGTTTCCAGCAGTTTGTCAGGCATTTTCTTGAATTCCTTGAGACGTTCATCTAACTCTAGTTTAATATCCTCAATCGCCACCTTGCGTTCATCCTCTGGCGTCACAAAGTGCTTGGCCGGAAAGAGGAAAAAGACGTCCGGTTCTGCGACTATTTCGCGAGTAACCCCGTCGATCTTGGTGATGCTAGAGATTTTGTTACCAGTAAAGCCCAGGCGATAGATCATCCGTTCGTTAGTCGGCATGATCTCGATCGTATTCCCGACCGCCCGAAAGCGCGCCGGTGTTAGGTCAGCGTTGGTGCGCTCAAAGTACATATCGACCAGGGTCCGCAGCATTTCGGTGCGCGTCGTTTCAAACCCCCGTTCAAACTTGAGATGTTTCTTGAGGTACTGTGCCGGTGAACCCAGACCATAAATACATGACACCGACGCCACAATAATCACGTCCTCGCGGGTGAGCAGTGCTTGAGTTGAGGCATGACGCAGTCGGTCGATTTCTTCGTTGATTTGTGACTCTTTTTCGATATACGTGTCAGACGTCGGCATGTACGCCTCAGGCTGGTAGTAGTCGTAGTACGACACAAAGTAGTGCACTTCGTTGTTGGGGAAGAAATCTTTATACTCTTGCGCTAGCTGTGCAGCCAAGGTTTTGTTGTGCGCGATGACCAAGGTCGGCTTGCCAATTTGTTGGATCACATTGGCCCCAGTAAACGTCTTACCAGACCCGGTCACCCCCAAAAGCGTCTGGTGCGACATACCATCACGAATCCCCTTCACGAGTTTCGCGATAGCCTGAGGCTGATCACCAGCCGGAGTTTTGTCAGTTGAGAGGTCGAATTTCACAACGCTATTATGTCACACATATAGAGGTGTACACAGACTTGGCAATTTGACATTCGTGCGCTGTGGTAGTTTATCCACAGATATGAGGTAGTTTTTCCGTATGTTGGGGAAACAATCAAAGTTCCAATTTGCTAGACTTACATTGTTGAAGTACTCCTTTTGTACGACGTCGACTCAACGCAAAACACCTCCAAGTGTGGGAGTGGCAGAAAGGTCTTGGTGCGTAACCTACTATCTAAACGGGTGAGTGTAAATCACAAGTGTTTCAGGCCTGAAACTTCCTTAACATCCGGATGTAAATTCCTTCTGCCACCCCTTCATTTGTGGGTGTTTTTTATATTATATCGGATAAGTCTAATGAGTTTGTAGATAATACACACCTTACTAACTCAGTAGTATTTCCTCCCGCAAGCGCTTAGTAAACTGAACTATATAATACAGATTATGCAGTGATGCTAAATGCGCACCGAGCATTTCTTGTGACCTAAATAGGTGCGCTAGGTACGCCTTGGTGTAGTTTTGGCAGACGTAGCAGTCACAACTCTCGTCTGGTTTGCTGAAGTCGCGGGTGTATTTGGCGTTTTTTAGGTTGATTCGCTTGTGTCCTTCGGCTGTGCGTTCGTAGATAGTCCCGGTTCGGGCAATCCGGGTTGGTGCTACACAGTCAAATGTATCGCAGCCAAGAGACACACCCTCGACGATGTCGCGTGGTTCACCGATCCCCAGCAAGTGTCGCGGTTTGTCTTCAGGAAGGATCTCATTCACTACGCGGATAGCGTCGCCCATGTCTTCTTTGGTGAAGCTGCCGCCAATGCCGTAGCCGTCAAAGTCCATCGCTGCCAACACTCGCGCACTTTCAGAACGCAAATCAAGGTGCCGTCCACCTTGCACCACGCCGTAAATCCCCTGCCGCTTGAGCGCCTCGTAGTTTTGCTTATGCGCTAGGATACTTCGTTTAGCCCAGCGGTGGGTGCGATCCATGGCTTCGATCTGGTAGTCTTTGTCGGCGGTTGGACTAGTACACTCATCAAAGGCGATAATGATGTCTGCGCCGATATTTTGCTGGATCTCGATGCTGCGCTCGGCGGTGAAGCGATGCATACTGCCGTCCAAGTGCGAAGTAAACGTGACCCCTTCCTCGTCTATCACACACAGTCGACCATGTTCACTGGCCAGTTCTTTGCTATATACATTGAGTCCACTATTTTGCGCTGCGCGTTCTGCTTCCTCGGCGTTTTGAGCGAACTTGGTTACCCCTTTGCCAAAGGCGGCTCCCAGGCTGAACACCTGAAATCCACCACTATCTGTAATGGTCGGCATATTCCAGTTGGCGAATTTGTGTAGGCCGCCAGCTTCTTTTACTACATCGTCTCCTGGTTGTAAAAATAAGTGGTAGGTATTGGCAAGTGCTACTTGGTTGCCCACGTACTGCGCCATGTCTTCTGGCTTCAGACTTTTCACTGTCCCTTTGGTTCCTACTACTACAAACGCTGGCGTTTCAATGTCGCCATGCGGGGTATGAATCAAACCAGCCCGACCTAGTGTGCCGGGCTGTCGTTTAATAATTTCGAATGTGACAGGTGCGTCACTCATTACTAATTAATCGCTACTAGTTCAACAGAGAACACTAGCGTTGCGCCGCCAGGAATTGGGCCGATACCCGCGTCACCATACGCTTTGTCAGGTGGGATAACCAAAATACGTTCACCACCTACCTGCATACCAACCAAACCTTCCTCCCAACCAGCAATCACCTGCCCGGCTCCAACGGTGAAGTCAAGTGGTGCTCCACGCTTGCGTGAGTTGTCAAATTCGGTGCCATTTTGCAATCGACCGGCGTAGTGGACTGACACCGTGTCGCCATTTGTTACCTTAGCTCCTTCCCCTACTTTAATATCATCTATTACCATACGAGTTATATTACCTTTACCATCACTTGCAGCTTGTAAAGCGTCTGTTTGTGACTGGGGCCCGACTGCTCCAGCCGGGACTACAACTGCGCCAGACTGTACTACAGCTGCTTCTTGAGTCTGCGCTGTACCGTTGAACAGGGTGTCTAATTCAACTAGATATACCATAATTGCCATCAACGCAACGCAAATACCTGCCCCGATTAATTCAAATTTACTAAACATAGAAATTATTAGAACTTCATGATAGACGCTTGTGCGCGATAACGCAAGCCACACTAACCCATACTAGGATGAAAGATGCCGACATTGTTAAAGTGCATGTACAACAATACACCAACCACAGCCAGCAATAACGACAAAATCCAGACACTAATTAGGGTGGAGGTTACAAATGTTCGTGACTGGACTATTGGCGGCAAATAATGTTCCAGGTTAACATCAATTCCTAGTAAGTCAGATATCTCTTGTGGCTTGAGCGCATTGTCTGTCCTAAATACCTTGTGCAACCCTTCAACTCGAACTTGTTTTGTTTTGGTGTCTTCCCGCAAAACCATCAGGGCTGTATCTATTTCATCATCGTTGTATCGCGCACTTAACAGCACAGACCTGATGACATCATCAGGCTCTGAGGGCGACATCCCATTTATTTTAAGAATATTTTCAATGTGATTACGCTCGATCATGAGAATCTTTCAAGTCAGCAATTCGCTGCTCTTGTACAATATATTGATTATATATCTCAAGTAACACTAAAAATAGAGTTACCACCACCGGGCCAATCAAGAACCCAATCGGACCAAACAGTGTCAGACCACCCAATACTGATAACAAAATGATGAATGGGTGCATGTTGTTACCGCGACTCATCAGGTGTGGACCAACAAAGTTATCTACCAACCCAACTGCTAGTACCGACCAGATCAGTAAACCAATCGCAGGGATGACGTTGCCAGAAAGGAATAAAATAATCACTACCGGGAACATGATGACTCCTGTACCGATGCCGGGAATCATGGCTGCAATTGCTACCAGACCGCCAATCAGTACCGCTCGGTCAACTCCAGCCACGGTCATACCGATAGTGGCCAGCACCGCTTGAATTAACGCTACCAACAGTGTGCCAGTTGCAACTGCGCGGACAGCTCTAGCCATCCGGTCTATAATCTGCTGATCCTCGTCATCTGGTAACGGACTGGCTTTGATCACCAACTGAATTAACTCCTTACCATCGCGGAAAAAGTAAAACGATGCCAACAAGGCAATAAAAAACAAGAAGAACGTCGAAACAGTTCCAGCAAAAATGGAAGCCAGGTTACCAGTGAACCACTGCGCACTGAGTCGCACCTGTTCGGCCACATTAATTTCGAAGCCTGGGACAAACCTTTGGATTTGACCTTCTATACTAGTGGCGACCGACGTGATAGTTACACCCTCGGTCGACCCCATATCTTTATAAAAATCGACGACTTCATTGATAACCAGTGTGGTCATGAGTACAATCGGTAAAATCCCCACCACAAACACAATGACAGTCGTGCAGAAAGCCGCCAGCGATTTGTTCTGGCGTGGCATATACGGCTGAATGTGGTAGTACAATGGGCTGGAAATAGTGACAATCACCGCCGCCAGTGCTAGTGCGCTTAGAAACGGTGACATGATTTGCCACACCATGTATCCTGAAAGGATAAGTAGTCCAAAAAAGAATGCGTACTCAACTGTTCGGCTTAATGACATATGTATTGCAGTATACATTAAAATAAAACCGGCAGATACTAATGCGAAGGAGGCAGCGTGCCCCCAAGGCCAGGGTTACTCATCATTGGAAGCAGTTACCCCAATCCGCATCGCTCGCACAGTTGACTCCATTACAACTTCGGACACAGTAACGACTTCTGTGAGACGCTCGACCACCACTTGCTCTCGTTGTGATAGTTTTTTGTGTTTGGTAATCTGGGTAATTTGGTCAGTCACTTCATCCCGTAAAGCGGTAAAAATGTTATCCATTTGGTTTTGCAAAGCCTGAGTTTCAAGAAAAAGTCGCCGCTCTCTTTGCCGAGCTTCTTTGTGTTCATACCACAAGCAAGCCAGCAGTAAGGCTATCGTCAGTAGCATTAGGAACACGGTGAGAATATACAGTGACATAATTTTGGTTGTGATTGATTATTACTAACGCTTCTGCAACTTAGTGTATGGTTCTTTTCAAAACCGGTTGCTCTATTAGCGGCAACTCTAGGATAAGTACACCATTGCGCACCTTGGCTTTAGAGGCTTGCGTATCGACAGCGACCGGTAAAATGATCCGTCGATAGAAGTTTCCCCATAGGCATTCTTGAGCCACATAAGTACCTGGTTTGTTTGTGGGCAAGCTGGATGCAGTAACGTGTTCTGGAGACACACTCTCCCCCTCTATCAAAATAATATCAGAGTTACCTTCTATAGACACCTGAATGGTACGGATATCTGCACCAGCGCATTGTCCATAAATTACAATCATCTGTTCGGTCTGATACACATCCACCAGGAGCTGCCCGACTGAGTCTTCAGCGTTAGTATCAGACCCACGGATAAGTCCACCCAATTTGGTGTTTACACCATATGATTGTAAGCGTTCCAGAAAAGTCATAGATTATACTTGCCTTTGTAACTATACGTTGTCTAAGAATCTCCGTCTCAAAGCCACTGTTGATAACCTGACTAGCTTGTCTGCTTTGACCTAGTGAACGTATTGTTTTACATACTATTTCATATCAGTCAGAGACTTGTCCATCGTATATGCTCAAGTACTAATGTCCGACAGCCTGAAATTAGTCGTTTAGGTGGACACGGTCGCTATGTCGGACCAGCGGGTTGTGTAAGCTGGTGAACGCATATCAGAGCGTGCCTGCCAGGTCGTAGTTTGCAGTCGACTACCCACAGTAATCAACTCACTACCCGCCTTGGCGTTAATCGTGTCCAGAGTGCGCAACAAACCAGACATGTCAGGCTTTGTATCAGGAAACAAGGTGGCTGGTGTGCTGTTAAGCGGCACAATACCGTGTACGGAGACACCCACTTTTTGGTACGGAACACCTTGCTCATACAGGTCGACAATAGCCGCTTCGGCCACCGCAATCAGGGCAAAAGTATCGCTGGTGGGACAGACAAATACCACCTCTTTGCTGCCACCGCGTAATAGGAAATCACCATAAGGGCTGGCTCTGAGCATAACCCGCATAGTAGTAGCCCCGGCTCGCATCGCACGTAAGTCAGCTGCAATGTGGCGAGCGTGATACGCCACTGCGTCCGCCAGTACGGCAGAATCGTTAGTGTTACTCGCAAACGAACGGGTACTCATCAGACTTTTCTGTAAAGCTCGTTTTTGGTTAACTGAGTCACACATCACCCCTTGCAACTCAGCCTGGAGTCGTTTCCCTACTACTCCAAATAACATTTCGATCTGGCGGGATGGCACAGCACACAGATCAGCGACGGTGCGAATACCGTGTGTCGCAAATACAGCTGACAAGCTGCGTCCCACACCCCAGACCGACCCGACGTCTAGTGTCTGACACAAGTGGGACCACGAGTCAGCAGTCAGAACATGTAGCCCATTTGTCTTTTTAGCTTGGACACTGGCACACTTGGCTTGTGTCTTTGAAAAGCCCACTCCGATGGAAACCGGTATCCCGACCGAAGATTCAACCCGCTGTTTAACCTGAGCAACAAATACCTCACTGTCTACACCTTGCGGTACAACGAAGAAGGCCTCATCTACTGAGTATTGCTCAACCTGATCAACCTGCGCTCGCAAAGTTTCAAAGACACGCCGCGAGACGTCGCGGTACAGTGCCAGGTGTCCAGAAAATATCTGTACGTCGTGCTGCTTAACTATGTCTTTTATCTGGAAGTAAGGGACAGACATACCTATACCTATGTCCTTTACTTCTTGCGAACGCGCCACTACGCAGCCATCGTTTGATGACAGCACCACTACTGGCTTGCCCATCAAGTCAGGCCGAAATAGTCGTTCACAAGATACAAAAAAGTTATTGCAATCAAGTAGGGCAATTTGGGTCGCTTGACTCATGTCTAGTATTGTACCAAGTTTGTAGCTATCAAAATACCCGCGCACTGCCGGTGACCACCCCCCATATAAAACAACCTTCGGTATCATCAATCAAAATCGGCTCATACCCCACTTGCTCTGAACAGAGTGCCAGACCAGTCTTGGTCTGTTGCAATCGTTTTACAACCAGCTCACCATACACTGCCGCCACCACGATCATCCCCGCTCGCGCCTGTACGGCACGATCGACCACCAAGACATCGTCAGCAAATATACGAGCACCCTCCATCGAGTCGCCTGACACCCGCACAAAGAACGTTGAAGTTGGGTTGTCGACTAACAGATCATGGATATTCAGCGACTGCTCGACCAAGTCGTCACCAGGCGATGGAAAACCAGCTGCTGGTTGTGCTGCGTACAACGGGGACGACTGTTGTAGGTCGACAGTGTCTGGGGCGACCGCAATGGAGATGACTGTAGTTTTGGACATGACAATATAATAAATGGCTGGCTGGTAGTAGCTTTATACCACCAATGCACCACTAGTTAGTGATAAGTGTACAAACCACAGCCCACCCATAACTGCGAACAGCAGCAAACTGTAGCTGACCTGCACATAGTGCATTTTTCGTACATCCATAATCAGAGCATATAGCAACGAAAGGACAATCACCACTGAGACTGTGCCGTATAGAATCTGTAAGACTAAGTTAGGCCTGGTTGCCATCGAAGCAATGGCAGGACTGTCAGAAACTTCATTTGACTCAACCAGAGTCGCTACCGCCAACCCAGATGATGTCGCCAATTTCGTTTCTACAATCACTCCTGCGTCAGTTACAGTGGTCTGAAATGAGGCTGGTTCTTCTACTGCCAGAGATTCGACTGGGGCTAAAAGCGGCACAGGTTGCACCGACAGCTCCTTAGTCACCACTACTTCAGGAGCAGTAGGAACTGGCGCAGACATCACTACTGCTGGCGTACCAAACAGCTGCACGACATACACCGTATCGTGGCCCTCAAACATACCGCGAGCAGTTCCAACGCCAATCTCGCTAAATTTTGGGTCAACGATGTTTTGTCGGTGCGCCGGTGACAGCATCCAGGCATCGACTATTTCGCCTGAGTCAGTAAAGTGGATAGCCAGGTTCTCGGCGGCATGAGCATACACGTACCCTTGTGAGCGAAAGAATTCCCACGGCGTAGTGCCGTCAGGAGCAAAGTGGGCAAAATACTCGTTGTCGGCCATGTGCTGTGCCTTGGCTGTCGCTGCCTGGTCCAGTAGACTGTTGCGTTGTAGCTGTTTCTGAGCATTATCGACCCGTTGATCATTGGTCAAGTCAACCACTACCGCTGGCAACACTGTACCAATTAACCAGTCAGACGACTGCCACAGCAACGCCTGTAGGTTGGTACCAACAAACGTCAGCAGTATCAACCCTGCCATCAACCCCATCGAAGACCGTTGGACTGGATCAAGTCCCCGCGAGCCTGATTGAGCAAATAATTTCATTTCAAATAGTATACTAGATTTGATGAATCCAAACAAAGAAAGACCCCTGATGGGGTCTTTCTTTGTGTCATTGGTCGTTATTGCAGTTCGGGCATTGGGATAGCTTCCCCACACAACATACTGTTTATTTTCCACATAGTTGTTCTGTAGACGTACCCAGTTGGCTGCAATACCTCTGTAGAGCCTGCCTCGGTCCAAGGATCGAGGATTTCAGCTCGGAAATGTGCCTGAAATGCCTTGACGTTGGCATCGGTGATACTACCAAACACACCGGTTGCGGGTTTGGCAGTACCGCCGTACACGTCTTTGAAACTATTCAAGAACGCCTGCAGCTTCATA